>Ga0114978_10001310_pt1 | contig 20914 bp, 28 predicted proteins | sample S_140212_EF_Meta_FD_87027 | JGI IMG/M metagenome (GOLD analysis project Ga0114978, IMG submission 87027) | Freshwater microbial communities from Lake Simoncouche, Canada to study carbon cycling - S_140212_EF_MetaG | ecosystem: Environmental > Aquatic > Freshwater > Lake | place: Lake...
CCCTCAGGCATCATAAAAAGACCGGGCGTAGTGGCTTCCATGATCCCGCCTTCTTCCCGGATACGATCAAGAACCTCTCCAGTGCAAACTGCAGTTCCTACACTCAGCGCTCGGTCTTCCACAGGCTTCTCGGTAAATGTCGCATTCGGATCGATGATGGTCGTGGGAGCATCAACTGCAGCCATTTATCTTTATCCTATGGACCCACTTTAAGCGATATAACCGCATTAATAATACAAAAATGGAGGTCATTCAAAATCGTGACCACTGGGTTCTTCATCGCCTTCAGACATTCTATTCCAACGCAGAAAACTTGAATCGCGTAAAGGCTATCCTCTCTGGGGAATCACGTATTAGTCTTCGCCTTTTGGACTGGCTTGTTACCAATTATGCAAAGAAACACAATGTTTCGTATCTGACGAGTGAGAACAGACATGTGATTGTCTACTTGGCATATAAGTCTCACCTCAAGGCCTACAGCAAGAAGATGTTTGACCCGTTCTGTCGGTGGAAGCGTATTCAGTTTATGGAGATGGATACGACAGTTGGACAGTTGAACTTCTTCGAGTGGGCAATTCAGGATGAGGTTCTCAAGTACCTTGAAGACAATTATGATGACGTTCATGCAGATATGGAGGCATCTTCAACAATGATTCAAGCAAAGACAGATGAGGGTGGACGTCGTAAACGCCACGAGCTTTCTAGGTCTGCTACGAAGGGAGTGCGTCACCACGATGTCAAAGTTGTTGTTACCTTTGAGTAAGATGCTTTCAGTCTTTACTACAAAAATCCTCTATCCAACCTCGCGTGATATTAGCGAACATGATGTAGATGTTGTGTCTGACCTTTGGAGTATGGACGGGCGCGATGTGTACCGAGGTTCTCGGGATCCAACCTATACCCATGCAAATGTCTATTGGTTGTATGACGAAGAGTTAACGCGCGTTGGATGCGTTGAACACAATACAAAAAACCATGCAGAGTTCAACTTGTTGTGGTTTCACGACAGTCCATTTGGAACCCTTTTGCAAGAAGAATGGGAGGTTGGAGATAGTTTATGGGTTGATCTTCCTGTTCCAACAGTTGACCGATTCATGTCAGAAGGATGGACATCGCCTGGACTTTTCCTCGAACATTGTCTACATGGACCTGTTCGGATTGTGACTCCAGGAATGGTACTTCAGCTTCCAACAGTATACGAATGTAAAAAGTGCAAACAGCGTTCGCTGCGTCCACTTCATACAGATTCAGTTGGTTCTCCACTTGACTTTCCCGATAAGTCAAAAATTTTGTTTATTGATTCGGACATGATTGTCCATCGCCCACCTCCTACTTCACGTGTTTTTGAGTTACTTGGTTTTACAGCGCAGCCGCCACACGACGCCGGTTCGCCGTCTTCGGGGGCTGAGACGCAGGAGCAGGAGGAGCCGCTACCTGCTCAGGTGGAGTCACAGGACGACCAGCATCCGTCGGAACCTCCGCAGTCTGAGTCTCCTGATCATAATCCTCCTGAGGCTCATCCTGAACATCTGCAAACGCCGCCGCAGCCGACAGCCGCTGAGACGGCATCACCTGTGCAAACGAGATTCGCCACGTCACACCAAATCCCTGTCCGGAAACGTAGACACTCGGGCTGACCACGAAGCGAGCCTCCATGCGCTTCGGGAAGATCTGCTCAAGATTATCGGTCGTCAGTGCGATCGTGCGACCCGTAGAATCAACCGCCTCCATGCTGACCTTGCCATCCCAAACCGGAACCTTCATCCTGAAACTAGGCGGCCACTTGCCATTCGGCACCCATGCACCGTCCACCTTATCAACCGACGGGCTGATGAACTGCTTCATGCTGTCGCGGAGGACATCCTCCTTGCGAGCACGACCAAACCACTGTGTTGACTTCTCAACCGAAGTCTGCAGGAGCTTGTCCTCAAGATCCTTGAGGAAGTTGTAGAGCTGGCCAACCTCGCCAGCCTCAGGAGGAGCACGCTCCTTTGCGAACTTGTCGCAACCATCCAGGCTGGCCATCATTGAGTAGTTGGTGCCATTCTCGGTCTCCTTGATGTTGACTCCCATTGCATATCGCATCTTAGGGATTCGGAGCTGGAGATTCTGACCATTGTAGCGAATAGGAACGCTCTTGCTGCCATTGTTCTTGTTCACACGGAGATCGCCAAACGAGATCTGCTTGAAGTCGATGTTGCTAACGTTGATGATTGCATTGACGGACATTTTAGAGTATGCTATCTATAGCATTGTTACCTTTAAGTTCCATTTTTTTATCTAACGTTTCCTGACTCTGTGACCTAAAGATATTACGAGTAAGAAATTAATGCCAAGGTGTACAGCCTTTAAAAATAAGACAAGTGAACTTCAATGTACAGCTAATTCATTATTCGGTCATTCGTTCTGTGGCCGTCATTCAAAAGCAACATCTCCTCGAGTGTGGAAGCAGTCAGAATCGCCGAATACACGATGTGCAGTACGGATCCAATCGTTTGTGCGCGGATGGTTTCTTAGAAAATATCTGAAAGTAGCGGGTCCAGGTGTATTGAAACGTAAGGATCTAGCAAATGATGAAGAGCTTGTGTCATGCGAATCTCACGATAGGCAATATCCACTAGATTATTTTTCCTTTACAGAAAATGGTAAGACTTGGTGGTTTAATTTTGCAACATTGTGGGTATGGTCATCAAAGTCTCTTGTACCTACAAATCCATATACAAAGGTACCGCTAGTGTCTGATACTCGCAAAAGGCTTCGTGAGATGTGGTATCTGAGACGAAAGCGTGGTCTTCCGATTCCCGATGAACCTGAGCCATTTGAAGAACGCGTCAATACTAGGTGGAATATACTTTGTCAAGCCTTTGCAGATAACGGATTTGTGGAAGTTACTCCTGCACACTTCAGCAGGCTCAGCAAGAATCAGTATGTTGCTGTTTTTAATATGATCCGGTTTGACATTCCTATTTCATTCAGAAGTCATGATCGTGGTGCATCGTTGGCCTGCTCGATGTGTAACTATATGCTTCATAAAACTGCACTTGAAACCAATCAAGCTGTATACACTGTAAACTCACTTCGCATTATCATGCGATTGATTACACTTCATAAGGATCCATATATTATGATTTTCACAATTATGTCTGCATTGTTCAGGTGTTAAAACGAATCCATTTTAGGTAAGGATTATGATCATCACCATGAATATCTTTATCCTTTCTACAATTCCCCGCGATGCCGCCGAGGCTCATTGCGACAAACATGTCGTCAAAATGATCCTTGAAACAGCCCAACTTCTCTACTGTGTTCACTGGATGACGAATCCTGATGGACTTCCCGACACTGCCTACCGAAAGACCCATCCTAATCACCCATGTGCAATTTGGGCTCGCGAGTCAGTTGACAACTACCGATGGCTCTGTGATCTAGGCTTTTGGCTCTGCAAAGAGTATACCTTCAGATATGACAAGGTTCATAAGACGTCTGCACATCTAGAATGGCTTTCTGATAACTTTCCACCATTGCCCGAGATCGGACTCACTCCATTTAGAATGGCTATGCCCGACGAATTTAAGAGTCCAAACCCAGTCGAAGCCTACGAGGCATACTACCTCGGTGCCAAGCAACGAATGTTGAAGTACACCAGGCGCCCCCCTCCTCCGTTTATAGAAAAGAAAAGGGCTTACATGACCGCCGATGGTAAGAGTATACCAGTGCGTTAAAGATGTCGTCCTCTTCTTCTGTTTCTAAGTCAAACAACAAGATGCCCGCCAAGAAGTCCGATGCCCCGAAGGTCACGAAGGCCGCCGAGCCCGCCCCCACCCCCGTCGTCGCCGCGACGCCCGCTCCTAAGGCCGCGAAGGCCCCCAAGGCCCCGAAGGAGACCAAGGCCGCTCTCCCCGCGAAGGCGGCGGTGACGGTCCCGACCGTGTCCAGCCCGGCTGTTGAGCCGGTGGCTGCCTCGTCGGAGTCTCAGCTGGCGGCGCTCGCCGAGCAGCTCAAGACGCTCAGCACGGAGCTCTCCACCCGCGTGCGCGATGCCGTGCGCGCCGTCCAGGAGGCCGCGAAGTCGGCGAAGCGCGAGGCCCGCGATTCCAAGAAGAAGAAGCGCCGTGATCCGGCGACGATGACCCCGGAGGAGCGCAAGGCTTGGGAGGCTCGCCGCGCGAACAACGCCTTCCTCGTCCAGCGTCCGCTGACGGACGAGCTCTGCCACTTCATGGGCCTGAAGTCGGGCGAGAAGCGCTCGCAGACGGAGGTGACGAAGTTCATCAGCGAGTACGTGAAGACGCACTCGTGCTTTGACCCGACGTTCAAGCGCCGCATCCTGCCGAACGCCGCGCTCGCGAAGCTGCTCCGCGTGTCGGACAAGGAGGAGGTGACCTACCTGAACCTGCAGTCGTTCCTGAAGGTTCACTTCATCAAGCCGGTCGTGAAGGCGTAAAAACGGAACCAGTTTTTTCAAATGAATCAGGACATCACCAAGAATGTCCCGATTTCATAAAGCCGTAACGAAGGTTGAGAACCAGATTGAGGATCTGGAGGTGGAGTTGAAGAAGATGGAGGTTGAGTTGGATGAGATCGTAAAGCCAGCAAGCTTTGCACATAAGGCATACATGGAGTGTAGCCCAGATGATCGCGTCATGGCTTACAAGGTTTATAAAAGGTTGTTGAACCCGGTTTGCGAGTTTCATAACAAAATGGCCGGAGTACAGAGAAAGATAAGCGAACAAAAAAGGCTGCTCGCTCTGAAGCGTAGGCAGTTGGAGGATTTCCTAGAACGAAAGAAAGACTACGATGCTATTGCAGAAAAGAAGGCAGCTCGTGAAGCTGAAAAAAAGACGGTATGCCTTGAGATTGGTATTATGAAAATATTCGCACCTTTGGCAACATTGAGTGCAACGTTGCACGAGCCTGTTTAGCTCAGTGGTAGAGCACCCGCTTTGTAAAGAACTGATGGTTGAGGACCAAAATGATGTTTTTATTATTAATCCCGAGCAAGTGTATATTGCTCGGGGACAGGGACGCCTGTTTAGTTAAATTTATACACAATTAGCGGTAGGTCGGCGGTTCAATCCCGCCAAGAGGCACGCGTTTATTGTCTAGTGGTAGGATCAGAGATTTCCATTCTCTTAGCCCGGGTTCGATTCCCGGTGGACGCAAATGAAAACGGGGAAACCCTCTTTTTCATTTTAATGTCGTTTGCAGTAAGAATCCAATGCATTCATGGAACGAGATCTTTGATGGTGTCTACTGTCTGAATCTTGCTTCACGTCCGGATCGATATGAAGTGATGGAACAGAGATTTGCATATTTTGGGTTGAAGATTGATCGTTTCAATGCAATTCCCGGTGACTTGACTAAGCACTTTTGGGCTTCAACATTTCCGAACAATCCGTTCTTCAAAAATTCAAATTATATTGCTTGTGCGATGAGCCATATGAACATCTATACTACAGCTCTTGCAAGAGGTCAGAAGAAGATTCTGATTATTGAGGATGACGTTCGTATTCATCGTGACTCATCTGAGATTACACGTGAATTTATGAAGAATATCCCCGACTGGGATTTAGTCCATCTTGCATACATTCCACTAACAGATGATCTAGCTAAGTGGAACTATACTCTTCTTGATGACCGGGCTATTGGAAACCGTGTTGTGAAGTCCAAAAATCTTTGGAGCCTGATGGGTTATGCTGTCAATGAAAAGATGATGCGACATTTGCTTGATGTATATGCGTGCTATCCAATGGAGCTTGACCGTTATTTGGTAAATCATGTTCAGAATGATCCCGAGTTTAACTGTTTTGCATGCCGACCTCAGCCAATTTCAGGAGAAGATGGATATTCAGACAATGCAGAACGCTATGAAGATGGACTGTACCTCAAGACATTTGATTCGCGCTTCTCACAATTTCACGACTATGTGTAATGGAGGCTTGTGCGGCAACCTATGACAATGGAATTGTCTATCAGCCAAACCCTGACTGGATTCCAGTTATTGTAAAAGCAAATACAAACTGTGTTGTGAAAACAACAGAGGGACAGTATGTATTTGTAGGTCTTCCTCTAGACGACGAAGCTCTGAAAAATTATTTGGGGGCTGTTCCTATTTATGATGCAGCATCATTGCCAGATGGAATGGCTACTTGGGTCTTGTATCGCACAGAAGGTGATCCGACTATAAAGTTTGCGGCTACCAAAGTTTGGTCTGCGCTTGAAATTGGATCACTTCACCTTTCGATCACAAGTAAAGTGAAACCTGTTACTATCCATGGAGCTGGCGAGCTTGTAAAACAGGGCGATACAATCAGATTCAACACCCTGTCTGGAAGTTATACGCTGTATTGGGTCAAGTCACGAAACAAGAAACGCAGTTGTACTGGAGATGAACTAGAAGACTTCATAAGTGAACGGTTCAAGTCATTTTTCCCAGGCAAGTCTCTTCCAAAGGTAGATGCGACATTCATAAGGACAGAGAATCCTGTTACTCAATCTGAGCTTGACATGTACAGGGCTGCTGGATTTACAGTTGAACTGTTTGCAGATGCCGAAGCTTGTATGGTTAAATTACGAGGACAAGTAAAACGCCCGCGAGTTTAGAATCTCAACTAGTTAGTAAATGGATAAAACCCAGCGTAACAAGAAGAAGTATAAGGATGATAGACAGGCACTGAGTGACCCTCAGAAGGTCATTCGTATGAAACAAATTTACGGCGTTCAGAAGGCTCGTTATGAAGATATCAAAAATGCAAGGCGCGCTTTATATGGCATCCATGCGTTCTCCCAAGCTAAAGCACATCGTGAAGCCAGGGAGAAGTTGATGCAAATGGAACATCGCGATAGGACACACCGTCGCCTTGGAAAGGGGCGTAAGACTAAACGGCGGAAGTTATAAGTTCATGGGGCATTTCCAGGTATAAGATTGTGCTGAAGAACGGTGACAATCTTCCGTCCAAAACTAATGCACGTTGTTTCATGTTGTCTCGTAATGTCCGTGTTAAACGGGTAAGAACTTGACGGCGATCAACAACAGGATTGACCTTGATGCGGCATGAGTTCGCATGCCATCCGCATAGTGTTGACTTTTTGCATGAATCTTGACTCATCTGACCACACGGGGCACGAACCTTGTTTACAAACTGAACAGGTTCTTGAGCTGTAGTCCAATACGATTCCTTATCTAACCAATCTGACAGACCCTTGTACAGTGTCTCCGATCGGCTCGATATACTCTCCCTCAGATCATCATAGTCTCCACTATTCAGGTCCTTTGACAGGGAGTACAGTAGGAACTCAAAGACCTCAGATGTGTACGAGATCTCCCTTGCAAGTTTCAGATCTGCCTGATTTGGTTTTCCTTCTACAAGAACGCTTTCATCATTCTCGCGGATTGTTTTCATAACTTCCTTCGGAACGTGAACTCCCTTGGATTCTTCAGGTTTGAACGGAGCGCGGAATCCCGAAGCCAAAACAAATTCAACAAAGCGGCCATCTGTATCGTAGACATCCTGTTCCCATTTGAATCCCTTATGACGTGTGTCCTTCAGGAACGCCCCAAGTACTTCACTATTAGGAAGCTCTTCCTCTGGAATATCAGCATATCCATTTCGCGTTGCAACGCCAAGTGGTATCTCTAGCTTGACTGGTTGAACTGGGAGTATGATTTCCCCTGGAACAAAGACTGCCTGGATTCGTCCAAACGGGTCAAGGATGACCTGATATTGTCCCTTGTTCTTCGCAAGAAGCTCGTTAACTGCGTCCTCAAATGTAGGAGACTCAGATGTACACGCCCGAGTATGTAGTTCATGGAGAGTTTTGCGTAGAGGTGCTGAGAATTTATTGACGTCAACAACGTACACTAACTCTGTTTTGCGATTAACAGGCTTTCGGGTTACATGGCATAGAATGTCTGTGTCAATGAGCGCAATGGTTCGGTTTGTATCACGAGTGCGGTCCCCCCAAAATCCACACGACATCGTCATTCCTTCAGAGTTAATCTGCATTACACGGCAATCAAGAAGAGCGGTTGTGTACTCAATTTCATCCAATATTCCAAGAGTTTTATCCACAAATGCCTTTGAGATTCCTGCAATCATTCGGTCAATCACTGTATCACCCTCTCCAAGTTTGGACCATGATCGGAAAAAGGAACATCGCATCACAACATCTCTCTGTTCTACAGGCGGTGGTATCTTGCGGTCTTTCAGACCAAGCAGTTCAGGGAGTGACTCTGAAGGACGACCAAGACTGACTCGGAACATATCTCCTGATTTTTCCTTTAACCGACCAAGTGCTACATTCTTTGCGTAGTCTGTTTTGATCTGAAGGCTCACTGCAATAGGTTCGTTAATATACGCAAGACGTTTTGAATCATCTGTAGGTTTGATTGTATTCATGATGTAGAATTCATCCTTCTTATCTTCAACCTCTTCCTTCTCTCGCTTGAACTTTTTGTAACAGCAAGGGACCTTTTTTCCATTAGGTCCATCTTTCATACGTGGAAAGGGTGTCTTTGAATCACGCTCGAACACGGTGTAATCTACAGTATCTTCCTTATTCGTCTTGCGAATCATTCCCCAACAGACCGGACAGTGAAGTCCGTCTGCATCAGACTCTAGCTGATCCTTGCGAAGTGGAATCTCATCTTTAATACACCAATATTCGGGGCAGATTGCATCGCCTTTTGGAAGAGACAAGATCTTTCCATCATCCTCTTCATCATTTTGGCGATAATCATACTCTCCAGTTGGGCGGTTCTTTGGAATCACAACAACTTGTAACTTTTGTTCACACAATTTAGGATATCCTTGATCAAACATAACAGGATCAAATTTATTGAGGCGCTTTGCAAAGTAGCTGTATACCTTCGTAGTATCTGTCACCTTCTTCTTTTCTTCCACTGGAGCTGGTGCTTCAACCGGTACAACAGCAGTTTGTTCGGGTTCATCATCTTCAAGATCAGCTAATGCATCTAGCAATGACTTCTTGAGCGTGATTGTTGAGACAGGTGCTTGCGGAATAACACTTGCAACGGCTTCAACCCGTTCAATACGACGAGGACAGACTTTATCGATAGATGAGCTATCTGAGGTCAACACAAAACGCAGAATATTTGCATAGTTCATCACCCGATCAATATTTGTTACGCCGCTAATCAGAACCTCGCTAGATGAAAACTTAACAACTGGGCCTGTCAGTTCAAGTGTCTCTTGTGCCTCTTGTGCTTGGGAAAATAGAGCATCGGCTTCTTCGCGTGTGATGTTAAGTTCATTCTGGATCTCTTGTGATGTTAGTGTATCTCGTTCGGACATGAGCTGTGATACTTGCAGGAGTTGGCTATCAATGTTGGCTTCGTGGTCTGTACGAAGAAGTCTGAACGATTCATTTCCCTGCTCACGAAACACATTGCGAAGGCAGTCAAACCTGCGCATATCAAGTTCGGTGATGTCTTTTGAGTAACTTCCAAACAGGGTTACATCTGAGAGCTTCCAACGATCAATCCCATAATCAGATGCAACTAAGAAAGGGATAAGAGCATCAAGTGACAGAAGCCATTTCAGAGAAGTCTCTTGCAGGTGCTCAATCGTTTCTGTAGAGTTCTTTCCGCGGAATGTTGAGATTGTGATATCCTTTGGTGTAATTGCAATTCTTGTAAAGTTAGTTCGGGCCTTTCCACGATAGAGCAGGAGTGTCGGAAGCCTGCGCTGGGGCTGAGTATTTGATGTCCAAGATTTCCAAATAGGCAACTCAATAAATGGTTTCTTGACTTTCGGATCTTCAACATAAAACTTGTGACGAGTGACTTCCTGTTTTGATGTAAAATAGCCAATGTACGGTGTTTCTTCAGATACAGACATTCCATAGAAGATCTGTTCGAACCGAACTCGGGGCATAGAGAACTTTGATGACACTAACGGAATGAACCACTTTGCACGAAGAATAGAGGTCTTCGGTTTAGGAGCCTTCAACTCAAGCAGTTGTTCAATCTGATCATAGTTCGCTTTTATAGAGCTACGGAGGGTCTCAATGTTATTCGGCGTGGTTGCTTGGAAATAAGGAAAGTAGTTCAGAAGAACATTCTCCGATGAATCTGGGTCTACCTCTGTAGCCTTGATTTCACGAGTCTTGAATGGATGAATTGTTGAAAAAAGACTTTGACGATTCGGCCTTGGACGACTGGCTTCCTTTAGCGGTATTTCACGGGGAGGAAGAGGAAGAACGAATGACTTGTTTTCGTTTACACCAAGAATGCGCCATTCGCGAAAAGATTCCTTAGGGTCAAAAATCTTGGACAGATCACCTGTTACCGCCTCCCAATCTTCACGTGTTACATCCTGTGCATACATTCCAGACCCAACACGGACCTGAGTCAGATATACGTTCAAAGATTCCTTCGTAACACGGTTTCCATCATAGGATAAACGGAAAAAGAGGTCCATCCATCTTTTTGGGTTTGAGGAATAATAATCTTCTGGTAGTTCTGTTTCTATTTGTATGAAGAGTCGGTCGGGATGAGAATTCATTCCCAGTGCCACATGTTGTCTTACAGTATCAATCGTGTCATCCTCAAAGAATGACAGGATTGTGCTTGTTCCTGACAGACGCAGGTCCATTACTTCTTATAGAGTAAATGCTTTCAGTGCGTTTTCCATTTCAATCTCGTTCTTGCGGTCGGCTAGGTGCTTAACATACATCTGTGACCACTGCCAGTGGTGAGACGGAAGTGTTCCGCTGTTCATCAATTTGATATTTGCAGCAGCTTCCTCCTCGATCTCTGCGATTGTCATTGCATAGACCTGCTGCTTTAGGACAAGAAGTTTTGCCGTCATTTCATTTGGCATCATGTCTTCCTCCCATTCCAGTTTCATGTAATCCCAGAGTTCTGTGGATCGCCAGATACGGAGTCTGTATGTGATGTCGTCTTCGTTCGGTAGGGGAAAGATTGGTTCACTCATTTTTCAGAGATGACTTCCAGTTTACCTAACAAAACCAGTTCCATTTTATATGGGTGAATTGGTAATCGTCATACCGCAGTATGGTGTATGCTTATGGGCATAGTTTACCGAAGTATAGATACCAACCTTGACACTATCGTGAAGAATGCGCTTAAAATTATTCCAGAACTCGGGTGTATGTCCAATGGTTTCAGTCATCAAATGAGCCATCTCATGAAGCATGACAAACATTACCGTGTTCTTATCGATCAATGGATATTCAGGTGGCTTGGTCTTATCACGTAAACACACAACGATCTTCTGGCCCTTGTTCTCAGAATATGACGTATCTGATGAAGACATATCATTCTCTACAAAGCAGTCAGGTTTGTACCGAGCTAAAAAGCGAGCCACTGGTGGATCATTAGCCAATGCATGATGACTCATATAGTGCTCATAAAGTTTATGTATACCCGATTTGATTTCAACCATCAATTCTAATGCATTTTCCTTATTGGGGAGTTCTTGCATGTCGTATTGCTGACCATCAGAACCCGTCATTTTTGTTGTGTTTCTCGGTCCAGCAAACACTGTAAAAGCAGCCAGTCCGACAAGACCAAGTGCGGCGGCTTGTAACATTACTCATTGTGGAGATTTAAGCCGTCAGTCCCTCCAGCGGCCGGTTCGCCTTGAAAGGGTCCGGGTCAATGGTCGTCTGCAGGAACGGGCCAACCTTGCTCTGCGGGTTAGGCTGCTCCGAGCGGATGTCATAGCTCGGGTTGCGGTTCGACTGCGAGATACCGATGATGTTCACGTTGGAGTGGTAGCCGGCCTGGAGGAAGTTCTGTCCCTTGAGGTCCTCAGAGCTAACCGGGTTGACAGCCGCCCACGAGGCACCGATCTCACCCTTCGGCAGAAGCTCAGCCGAGTTCAGGGTGGTCTCAGAGTACGTCTGCTGCGACGCCGGCGTGCGTCCCTGCATTCCCTCAACCGAAGCCTCATTACCACCAACAGCGTGGGGCAGCCCCAATGTCGGGCCAAAGTTGGAGAGGGGCGCAGTCGAGCCGCTTCCACCCAGCTCCTCGGCGCGATCAAAGACGGCGCCCTTACCCCCAGCATACGAGGTAAAAAGTGTGTACAGGACGACAACTCCCGCGAGCATGAGTCCGAGACGAATCATCTTAGGTTGCGATAGCTTCATCGTATGTTTATACTGACAGAAAGACAATTTCATATGGGCAATTTTTTGGACCCCCTGTTTCACGACATTCTGGAGAGGATGAAGTCACCGGATGTTCAGTCGTCGCTGGAGGTTAATATTCTTAGACCGGTGATGATGCGCATTCTAAACATGCTTTACCCCTACATCTTCGGTGTCATGCTTCTCTGGATCATGATGTTCATCTGTTTGGCTCTTATTCTCATTATCCTCATTCGTGGTAGCATTGTTGATCTCTTCCCCAAATAACACTTCCACTAGTTGCCCCCGTGACATATTCCAGAGGCCCTTGATTTGTTGCTTCTTAGCTTCCTCGCGAAGCTGGTGTATTGTCATCTTCTCAACCCTCAGGTTGATTGGTAGTTCGTCCATGGAAAGGAGTTCAATTAGTTGGGCTCGCTTCATCACATAATATTGCTTGATGCGAGCCTGCTTCGCGTGCTTCTTCAGTTCAACAAGGGAAAGGGTAGAGTAATCCATGGTAGTGATGTCGTCTTAACCTACTGAATCCAGTTCCATTTTTTCCTTGTGTCAAACAATAATGAAGAAGACTATTGCCGTGGTTGCGTTTTTTGTCGCAGCTGTCCTTGCCGGATTGTTTATGAATTTTGCTGTTGACTCTGTTGATCCTGCTGTCAAGGAGACATTCATGCAGCGCGATAGGGCGATGCCGATGAACATGGAGTCTGTTCAGGGATATGAGGGCGATTCTCCTATCCTCGGAAGCGAGCCTCGCCCGATCTCAACAAAGCCGTATGATATGACGGACGATGACCACATCGCGACGATCGCAGAGAACGAGCAGTCTGCTGCATGCGGACCCAGCCCTTTCAGCGGTGATCTTGGATATGTCTGCCTGACTAAGGAGCAGAAAAGTATGTTCGGATCTCGTGGAGGAAATCGTGCCGCTTAAATAGTGCGAGCAATAAACTACAATGATTTTGGATATTGATACCGACGATGGTGTTGACCTTCAGCCTTGTATAATGACTTTGTTGATTATTGGACTCATGTCTGCTTTCTATACAATTGGAATGAATGAACTAAGTCCGGAACTTTAAGCCATTTACAATTCTATACTACTAAGAAAGCATGGAGCACCTTCGCGCACTTGTGCAGTATTTTAAAGACAAGGACCCCAGCGGAACGTACCCGCGTGCCTCTGAGGAACTTTTTGAACACATCGAGGAAACCCTTTTACCCCACCTTCTCCGAATTATGCGGAAGGACAACACTCTGTTTGCAGACCCCGAAGTTGTTATTGAGCTGTTTCCGGGAATACAGGTCAAGTGGGATGGAACTGATGAGGCCTGGAAGCGCCTTCACATGGCGCTGTTGTACTCAGTTCTGCATGGAGACCCCAAGGAGAAATTTGGAAAGATTATTGAGACCGTGAAGGGTATCTTTCCTGGTGGTCAGTCAGATAAGATCATGGAAATTCTGGAGAACAAGGAGACCACAGATTCAATGAAGGAGATGCTTGACCTTGTGATGAACACTCGTCTCGCCTCCATTGTTGGTGATCTTATTCAGTCCGTTGACCTTACGGATCTTAACATAAATTTTGAGGATCCGGAAGAGCTCGCAGAAATCATGAAGAACCCCGGTTCGTATCCTGGAATTCGTCAGGTCATGGAGCGTGCTCAGGAGGCCCTCAAGAGTCGGATTGAATCGGGAAAGATCAATCAGCAGGAGCTCATTCGTGAGATCGAGATGCTCCGTGCAAAGATGACATCAACCTTTGGAAAGTATCTGAATGAAATGGTGATTGGCGAGCAGGGTCCTAAGACTGGAAATACATCAAAACAGATCCTGTCAAATTCTCCCGATGCTCGCCGAGCACGTATGTTGGCTCGTCTACAGAAGAAGCAGCAGGAAAAAGCTCGCAAGTGAAGATAATAGATGAGTTCACAGACCGAGCCTTTTTGGTATTCCGACCCAAGCGTTCTGTTTGGACCGACTACATGGTATAAATTTGTTCCGACCGCAGATATGTCTGTGTCTGCCTCACTTAACTCGGTAGTTCGGTTTTCGATCTATCTTTCAATCTTACTGTTTCTGTCGTCCCTGCATCCGACATACCTTCTCTTTATCCCGGTCGTGATGGGTGTAACAGTCGCTCTGAACAACACCTTTCCCACAGTGAAGAAGGTAAAGGAGGGGTTCGGATCGGGACTTGTTGTTTCATCATATGTGGGTAACCAAAAGAGCTCGCCGACAGATGACAATCCTTTTATGAATCCACTGTTACCGGAAATCAATGATAATCCGAATCGCCCGCCTGCTCATGATGTGACACGGGTTGATATTCGTGATCAGGTGAATCAGTCCTTTGCAAAGACATCAAACATCTACATGGACACGACTGATGTGTTTGATATTGTTCAGTCCCAGCGCAACTTCCACACAGTTCCTACAGATGATCACGCGGGACTACTGAAGTTCCTTGGTAAGAACGCTACTTCTGGTAAGATCTTGTCTGAGGGATATGTTGCTGCAAAAGGAACAGTAGATCTCAAGAAGACCGACGCAGAGTTATATGCAGAGCTTCACCCAGGTGAGAAGAAGATGACTCAGGAAGAGTGGAATGCAAAGTCCTAAAACTTCAGGTAGCTGCGAATTGTTCGGCGCCGACTGCGCAACTTGCGATGGCGTGTGCGCCGCCCACCCTTCTTAGGAACATTTAACTCTTTGAGTATCTCATCACCGGACTCTTTCTGTCCGGAGATTTCCTTCTCGTTACCTGATTTATCAATCATCTTCATCGTTGGGAATCCACTAACGCCTTCGGAATCGGGAACAGCCGAGGCTTCAATCTCTGCAGTTCGGATACCTGCCTTTTTCTTAGCTTCTTCCCACGCAGGCTTGTTCGCCATGCAGTGAGAGCATCCATCCATGAAAAACAACACAAGTAGAGGACGCGTTTTAAGAATCTTCTTAGCTTCCTCTTTCTTGTCTCCACCACGCAGGACGGTCGTAGACATTTATGTAGAGAACTAGAAAATGGCGTCACTGACTTCCCTCCTCAACGCACAAGAGGCTATTGCAAAACCTGCCGCGTTGAAACAGTATGATCAGTACACGACAAGTCTCGCCAAGAATGTCCCTGAAACAGGGTTTCTTGAATTTACTCCGCGCGACGCTGTCACTCAGTCAAAATATGATGCTATGCAAAGCTCATGGCAGGGTGTAGCTTCGTCTGATAAAGCTATCGCTTCAGGAGTTTATTCACTTGACTATGCATCTGCAAATACCCGTGAACTAAGGAAACAGCAGCCCACTTTACCACAGCCCCAGCCCAAACAAGAATCGTGGTGCTCTATTTCCTAAGAGGAAGACAATGAAGTGGGTTCTTCTTGCCCTCGCTATTTTACTGTTTTTTTGGACAATTCGCGAGTCATTCGAAGACAGTGAATTCAAATCAACCACAGAAGGTTCTTCAAAGTTTGGAGTTGCTGGTGTAGGCGTTGCAAAGGGAGTTACACGTCCAAGCATTGATAGCGCTGAATGGAAAAGCAAAGTAGCTGCAGTAGCCCCAATTGGTTCATCTGAATCAGACTACATTGATATTTTGGCTAACTTCTATGACAAGGTATACAACCCCGCAACAACAAAGCCCACTGCTTCTCAGGTAGACTCATTCCTTGCTAGCCCAGATGGAAAAAGGTCTGGTGTGGACAATGCTACGATCAGAACAATTATAATGAATGCATTTCACATTGATTCAGGTATAACAGCAGCGCAGAAGGAACAAAAACAATCAAAGTTCAAACCGTCAGATGCAATTCAACCCAAAGATGGTGTAGACGAGGTTCGCACTCGGGTTGAGAGCGAATACCGGCCATCGGATACACGAATTGGCGATCTTCCTGAGGGTCAGTATGCACCTGTTGAACAGCAAGAGAAACCCAGACATTCGGGTGAGTTTGATGACAATTCAACAAGCTGGCATGGAGGGGCATTTTCAGGTGTGGGTCCTTCGCGGAGCAAAAATGTTCTCTAATGACAATGAAGAAGTGGGGTTGGTTACTCCTAGGATTAGTCGTCATTGTGGTTTTCTTCACACGCGAGGGGTTTCAAAACACAGACAAAATTAAGGGTCCTCCTTATGATGATTCTGATTACGCAAAGATCGTTGCAATGATGGATCCTGCATGGGTTTCTTCACTTGGAGATGCAGAGACTCCTGACGGCAAACGAACCATTGCTGAAAAGGTAACTCCGATCATGGGTCAGTTTCACGCGGATGTCTATCAACCTGCTAAAGATAGTCTGAAGCAATCGGATGTAGATGATTTCCTTATCAAGAATCCCAGTTTATTTGAGGAATCCAGTAAGCGATTTGTGAAGTCATTTCTGATAACATATTTTATTGATCAGCCTCATGGTATTGAAAACGCTCCGATGACAGGTGATCAAATCGCATCTGCAAACTACGCTCAGTCTAGTGGCTACAATGATATCTTAGCGAGTCTCGGACAGGGACCCTCTGGTACTTCAAGTTTAAGCTCAACTCCTGGACCTGCCTCCCCTACAGGGCCCACGGGCGGTGCTGGCGGTGCTGGCGGCGCCACTGGCGGATCAGGCGGTGGGGCTAGTGGACCCCCGAGCGGAGGAGTCAAGAAGTCTAAGAGTGGAAATGGTCAGAAAGTATGGGGACCCAAGTTCACCGGTTTTGGAGACAATAAATGGGGAGATGATCGGGATACACGTCCTTATCCTACACTCTTAGGACCTACTCCCAAACCATCAACAATGGTTGAAGGTGCAGGAATTGTGCGCCAACCAAAGGATGGATCAGGATCTGGATCAGGATCTGGAAACACACCAAGCTCTGCTAGTTTAGGAAGTGATCCAAACAGCCAGTACCTCCCATACAGTCGGGCACCTGGAGATAATGACCTAATTCCCGATCCTTACCGCGTTGCTTCTAACTTTTCTGCAAGTAATGGGTCCATGAAAATGGAACCAGTTCCCTTTTTAACAGATTTCTCAGCATTCATGAAATGAAGACATTCGGACTTAGAAATCAACGCGGAAGCTGTTGGGTAAACGCGACCCTGCAAGCGATCTTCCGTATCCCCGAGATCCAAAACCGCCTTGAAACAGACCATGATCCAAAGAACGCTGTCGAAACTTGTATCCAAGAGATTTGGGCAAGTTCCGGAGACGAAGGACTAAAGCAGTTCTACCAGTGTGTGAAGACAGCTACAATGCCAGCTGGAGATGGCATTGGTGACTCCCATGAACTCTTGGAGTTCATTTGTGACAAGGTTCCGTTTCTTGACAAGCTCTTCAGGTTTAAGATTGGTAATATGGTCAAGTGTAATAACTGTGAATACACTGACATTCGCAGAGACTCTATGATTGAGTTTCCAATCGTTCCGAGCCACCCCAAGCAATCAGTATCAGAGGCTGTTGTTGATGCTACAAGGCCAACTGAGATTCCCGACTGGACATGTGAGAAGTGCAAGCAAAAGGGATGTAAGAAGCAGCTCCTATTTGGTACCTTTCCGCAGATCTTGACATTTCACGTCACCTCTCTCAATACATCTGTTACATATACTAGCAAGTTTGACATCAATGGTCATCAATATTCCTTGTTCGCAATCATCTGCTTCAACGGGGGGCACTGGTGGACACATGGTCGCGATCTTCCACCTGGAAAGCCATGGTTCACATTTGACGATACACATATCACCAACAACGGACCTATGCAGTTCCCTGTGAGCGATAGTATGCGTCTCCTACTTTATTCCCGTATCAATGAATAATAAGAGAATGCTCTCAGCCGAATCAATATTTGGAATCGCCATTGGATTCGTGGCGATCCTTACCATGTTTGTCTTCTTTACGACTTGGTCTGCAGTAGCCGTTGCTGCTCTGTGGGTCATGATTGCAATTATCCTTGTTGTCCTTTGGTATTACGGATTCATCAGCCTAGACACAACCACAAATCAGACTGCTAAACCTGCTCCTGTACCTGCTGCAGCAAATCAGAAGTCGCAGTTAACGGGTGGACAGCAGGTGGGTAGCGAAGTTTTTCACATTGATGACAACCAGTTCACATACGAGGATGCACCAGCTGTTTGTGCTGCATATGGCGCCAAGCTCGCTACGCTCGAACAGATCATTGATGCATACGACCATGGTGCCGAGTGGTGTGGATATGGCTGGTCTGCTGGTGGATTTGCTCTCTATCCTACACAGAAGGCGACATGGCAGTCTCTGCAGGGAGAGGTTGATCAGTCCAAGCGCACTGCATGTGGCCGCCCGGGTATTAACGGTGGTTATTTTGATCCGAATACCAAGTTCGGTGTCAATTGCTATGGATTCAAGCCGATTGGAAAGGCTGAACTGCCACTCCCTCCTCCTGGAGCAGATCCAAATGCATTCAAGAAGGCAGTTGCCGGGTTCAAGGCTATGCTGAACTCGTTCAACCTTACACCTTTTTCGCGCTCTGAGTGGTCTGGTTATGATAGCACAGTTGCTGGTGCGACTGCTAACTATGGTTCGCAATTTCAGCAGAACCTTGGAAAGCTTACAGAGGGGTTTACAGAGGGTGACCCAGCGTTTTCCGAAGCTAATGTGAAATCAGGCGCCTATTCTGCTGGACCGTATGGTCTTCGTGGTGATCTTGGACCACAGGGGCCTCCGGGGCCAACTGGAGCTGATAGCTCAGTACCTGGACCACCAGGGCCTCCAGGTCAACAGGGAAATCCTGGACCACAGGGAACTCCCGGAGCACAGGGAGCAGATAGCACAGTTCCTGGTCCGCAGGGACCTAAAGGGGAACGCGGAGAACGCGGAGAACATGGAGAACCTGGACCGGAAGGACCCACGGGGCCCGCAGGAACTTCACGTATTCCTCCAAATCTTGAATCATCAATTGCTAATTCTGCAAACAAGGTTGCTAATTTACAAACTAAGGTAGATGGCTTCACTGAATTAGCACTCTTTCAGAACAGACCTGTAATGATTAGGGAGATGGATAAGAATGGAGCCTATATTACATTGCCGAAGACATTTCAAATCGCTCGTAAAGTATAAATGACCGAATACGCCATTATAAAGGAAATTACCGAAGTCCCCGCGTCATATAACAATGGGCAGTATACGCGGATTACACTCCCCGTTGGAACAGTTTGTGAAAAAACTGGGACTAGTTCTGTATTTGGAAAACCGACGATTGTTGTTTCCTGTATCATAGGTTCAAACCATTACAGCAATATACAACTATTCAAGGAAAACGAAGGAGAGTATTGGACAGAACAACAAAATCCAACTGGCCATACTTCTGACTCGGACCCTAGTTCACCAGGCGGGCGGCGTAAGACTCGTCGCTCAAAGAAACGTGTACTTTCCAAAAAGTCGAAGAAGACGCGGAATCGTACCTACTCCTCGACCATACGCTAACTCACCACCTTTGTAACACAAATACGGCATCCCGGGAATATGATTGGGTAACTCTGCAGGACACTTTCTATAACAAAGAGTAGCTATATTGTCTATGTGATCACTTCCTCCTCCAGGACCAGGGCAAATACCGCCATGATCCAACCGACCAACTGTTTCGCCACCACGACAGCCTCCGCCTGTCCACTTCCACGGCCATGGTGACCCATGTGTGTCAATTGGATCGCACACGATAGGATTTCTACATGTAAGGCCCCAATTCTCCCAACCAGGTGGACAAGGTTCTAATGCAACCGGTGTTCCAATTCCTATATTTACTGATTTAGCCCAACACACAGGTCCGACTCCACGATATCCATCCCTGCATCTCGTGTAGCACAGCCCTCCGTCGTTCTCCTTGTCTGGGGCACATGTATCTTCGCCCATGATGCTGATATTTGCAATCTCGTGACCACCCATCCATCCTGGGAGTGAAAAATGCTCGCGAGCTTGGACGACCGCGAAAAGAATCACGATTAACACGAGCAGGAGCTCATACATTATTTTCATAGCACATTTTAAGATGGAGATAGTGAAGCCGACGAAATATGACAAGGACACTATGAAAACAACTGCTACAATTCCAGCACAAAAAGTTGGGACTGAAACTTCTTACCCGTTTCAGTGGCTGCTCTTCAAGCCGCAAGCCCACGCAATCCCTGTTTTTGAAACTCAGAAACAAACACGACTAGATAACACTTCTTGGAATAATACGCCTACACATCTGAAGTAAGACCAAGCCAGTTGTAGGCCTCATGGGTGCTCTCCTGGCCGGCAGAATGCTCCCTCACAATCTTAACAATACGCCACCGAACAGCCTCGGGACTACGATGGAGCTCACGAGCAATTTGATCAACAGACAAATCTCCATACCGAAGCAGGTGGACCATACGATCCTCCTCCTTCTTCAACCAACGAGACGCAGTGGGGCGGGAAATCTTAGAACGAGTAGGCATTTTGTATGAGGTTGGTTCCGACTGGTTAAGTCAGTTCCGTTTTCTTGTCGCTGATAGACAAATGGAAGTCGCCATGCTCGTCGGGCTCGCAGCCCTAGGATATTCTCTTGCATCGCAGCCAGCAATTGCGAATGCCGAATCCATTCCCAAGATTAACCCGAAGGAGACGTTTGTGAATCCCAAGGACACTGGTGATGCCACTGACATGTCAATCGAGCAGTCTGAACAGGGCCATTCAAACATGGTCCCCTTTTTCGGTGCGCATCAGACACAGTCAACCTACTCTGGTGCAACAGATGGAACGCTGGATCTGTACACTGGTAAGGGAAAGCACACATTCTTTCGTA
>Ga0114978_10001311_pt1 | contig 20907 bp, 20 predicted proteins | sample S_140212_EF_Meta_FD_87027 | JGI IMG/M metagenome (GOLD analysis project Ga0114978, IMG submission 87027) | Freshwater microbial communities from Lake Simoncouche, Canada to study carbon cycling - S_140212_EF_MetaG | ecosystem: Environmental > Aquatic > Freshwater > Lake | place: Lake...
TGACAGGTCCGACTGGTCCCACGGGGGCTGCGGGCATAGTGACTTCCGCAACAGCCCCAGTAGACACGGCGGTTTTGTGGGCAGATACAAACGTTACAGGATCCTTATTTGCCCCCTATCGACTCACGACAAACTCTCCAACAGGCCCTAGTTACACGTTAGTTCTAGCTGATGAGCAGAAACTTGTAGAATGCGACTACGCAACAGCATTCACCTTGACTGTTCCCTTAAATAGCAGTGTTGCTTATGCTGTGGGAACGCAGATCCATGTAGCACAGACTGGCGCGGGTCAAGCAACCATCACCCCGGCAGTGGGCGTAACTATAAATGGAACGCCTGGTCTAAAGACTAGAGCACAATGGTCTGCCGTTACTCTGATTAAACGCGCAACCAACACTTGGTTGGCTATTGGAGATTTAAGCGCATGATTGACCACGAACTAAAGAGGTTTTAATGACAGTAATAAAACAATACGTAAGTGGGCAATGGGTTGAAGTTGCTGTTGGAGCTCAGGGGGCGCAAGGAGTCGCTGGCCCCACGGGCCCCACAGGAGCCGCATCGACCGTTACAGGCCCCACAGGCGCCACAGGTGCAACGGGAGCCACGTCTACTGTAACTGGACCGACTGGAGCGGCAGGGAGTGGCGTTGCTATAGGTGGCGCAACTAACGAGTTTCTTGTGAAAAATAGTGCCACGGACTATGATACAAAATGGATTGCTACACCGTTGCCTATCGCTAATGGTGGTACTAACTCAACCGCCACTGCTACTGCTGGTGGAGCGGCATATGGTACGGGTACTGCTAATGCTTATACGGCTGCTGGAACTAGCGGACAAATCCTTCAGTCAAATGGTGCTTCAGCACCTACATGGGTTGGTGGCGCGTGGACTACCTGGAGTCCATCGTTGACTTCGGTAACCGGCCCACAACCTACTTATGGAAGTACCGGTGCGGTTTACGGTTCTTATATACAAATTGGTAAAACAGTTATGGGCTGGGGATATCTTAACGCAGCTGGAACAGCACCAACTACGGGTACAGGTAACTATATGCTTAGTTTGCCAGTTGCTCCTAAGGTTTCAACAACCGGTAATCATATATTAGGGACTGTAAATTATTCTGTTCAATCACCTTATTTTGGAACACTAGTTTTGTCTCAAGATACAAATACAAAAGCAAGAATGATTATTAACAATGCAGCGGTAAGTTCTACCACGGGCATATGGGCGATCAATGCACTTATTCGATATCATTTTACTTACGAAGCAGCGTAATTAAGAAAGGCAACAATGGCAAGAAAAGTTTCCGTCGTCAGGTCGGCTGGTACCGGAAATGTTTTTTTCTTTGCTGACGCCACACGAACCGCTTACTTTACTATTGAAGACGTTGGAATCTAGGAATCAAAACAAAGTCCACCATCTAACTGCATCTTTTTTTGCCGATGCGTGATTAATTAATTACGGGTATGGTTTAGGAATTGACTGTAGTTACCATAAAGTAGTATCATCTATAGTATGAAAATCTGTGTGTATACAATAGCGAAGAATGAAAGCAGCTTTATTGAACGGTGGTACCATTCAGCAAAAGATGCTGATGAGTTGCTTGTTTTTGATACTGGCTCCACAGATGAAACAGTTAAAGTCTGTGAACAACTCGGCATTAAAGTTTTTGTCGGCTGCGTAAACCCATGGAGATTCGACACGGCCCGTAATACGGCTTTGTCATTAATCTCTTCAGATGTAGATTACTGTATTTCGCTAGACGCAGACGAAGTCTTGGTCGATGGTTGGCGTGAACATATGGAGGATCTAGAAGATAATGTTACACGGCCAAGATACAAATATACTTGGTCATGGAATCCAGATGGCAGCGAAGGTCTTGTTTATGGCGGAGACAAAATACATTCGAGGAATGGTTATAGATGGAAGCATCCGGTGCATGAGGTTTTAACAAAAACTCCAGAATCACCAGAAGTGCAGAGTTGGATAGGGCTACAGATACATCATTTCCCTGATTCAGAAAAAAGTAGATCACAATATGGCCCCATGCTAGAGCTTGCGGCACTTGAAGATCCTAAGGATGATCGTATAGCGTTCTACTATGGTAGAGAGCTCGTATACTATAATGAGCTAGATAAGGCATATGATCAGCTTAAACATCACCTCAGTTTACCTACAGCATTATGGGGTCCAGAGAGAGCCGCTTCAAAAAGGCTAATAGCAAAATGTAGACCTGAAGAAGCCGAATACTGGCTATTGTCTGCAGCTTCTGAGGCAGCAGATAGAAGAGAGCCGTGGGTGGACCTTGCGAATTATTACTATGAGAAGTCGGAATGGATACAGTGTTTCTCTTCGGCTTTGCGGGCAATATCAATCCAAGAAAAACCACTAGAATACATATGTGACGCAGATGCTTGGGGATCAAAACCATATGATTTAGCCGCTATAGCTTCTTACAGGTTAGGTAATTCAGATTGCTTGGCTTATGGGAAAATAGCCGTTACTATAGACCCAGAAGACGCTAGGCTAATCAGCAACTTAGAGCATTATGAGTCATTCGTGAATGGACTGGAAGAAGAATAAAATGGCAGTAGGCGATAGAAACGAAAAGAGACTTGCTGGCCCATATAGTCTGGGGACCACAAATAGTGTAGTGGGTACGGTTCCTGCATCCCGACTTTGGGTCACAAAGCAAATTACTATAACTAACACAAACTCGGTGGATGCTACCTTTAGGTTAGCTATTGGGACATCGGTAACTGCGGCTAATTGTTTTTTCTACAACCTTCCAATTGCCGCCAATGACACTATAGTATTTGATACTTCTTTAGTGTTTACTGCCGCAGAAGCTATATACGGAATTGCAGATAGATCTGGAATAAATGTAATTATAACAGGATGGGAAAAAGAAGTTTAATGCCCATAGATAGCGCTAAGACAAAATATTCATATTTACGCGACTTATTGGGTAGACCTTTTTTCTCTGTAGCGAATGAAGCTGGCTCTACTGTTACTGCGGGCAATAAAGCCACGTTCAATGTTACGTTCGCAGACCCAGACGATGTATGGAGTAGTGCAAATAACAGGTTTACGGCACCCGCAGATGGTTACTATGAATTTAATATTAACTTACTCAGCGCCTCTGCTGACAACACCGCATTCACATATGAGTTCAGGAAAAATGGCAGTTCTATGACTCTCGGAACTTACCCTAGGGGTTATTCGCTAAAGCAATATATGGCAAACTCAGCTAGTGGCATAATTAGCCTTAGTGAAAACGACTACATTGAGATATGGATTACCGGTGGTACAATGCATTCGTATAATTGTTTTTTCAGTGGGAAAAGAGTTAGTTAATGGCCCTATCTAACGCTGTAGCCAATTCAATACTTAAACCCGGCGTATGTACTTCTGCTACAAGGCCCGCAAACCCTTACGAGGGTCAGTTTATATATGAAACAGATACAGACTACATGCTGGTTTACAGCGGTTCTGCATGGATAACTCCTTCTGGCTCTGTTTCCGCCCCTACGACTAATGCCCAGTTAGCCAATAAGCTTTATGTGGACGGAAAACATACTACAGCATATGATAGGGGTTCGCTTGGTGTTACTAATGCTGCAACAGCACAAACAGCAGCGAACAATGCCGCAACAACCGCCAACGCTGCAATGGCCAGATCGGGAGGCACATTCACTGGAGCCGTTAACATGGGTAGCCAGGCGTTATATCTTAGGAGCGGCTTTAACAGCGAGAATTATCTGTATTGGAATTCTTCAGGAAATTCCGCCGAATTAGCTGGCTACACATCTGTAAGCATATACGTAGTCAGCGGCGCACAACTGTATTCGTTCAAAAACAACGGTAATGCTTCTGCTCCTGGTACTTGGTTAGATAACTCTTCTATAAGATTTAAAGATAACGTAGAGTCACTCAGCAGTGAAAAGGTTTCGGATTCTATAGAAAGGCTGAGGCCAGTATCTTATAAGTATAAGAAAGAACACAACACGGATGATAGCGAGCGGATAGGCCTAATAGCTGAAGAAGTAGCCGAAATCTTCCCTGAGGTTGTTGAGTACGACGAAGAGGGGATACCTTGTGGTATAGCTTATTCTCGTCTTTCTGTCATAGCTATAGCCGAGATAAAAAGTCTACGTGACAGACTACTCGATCTAGAAAGGAAATTTGATGAACTATCTAGACATGACGATTGATACCCCGGGTTCCTTCAGACTGTGTAAGGCTGTCAAGATATCGGATTATGCTCGGAATCTAGACAGGGTTCGTTGCGATAGTCATGGATGGGGGCCGGTAGCTATAGATTGGACTCCTGAATACGGAAAACTTTTTGGAACAGATGCTATAGAAAATATTTTTAACCTCAGAAATTTTGATATACTCGTAGATTGTGCGCCTTATTTCTATATCACATTTAACGAGATCGTTGAGCATGACACTCCTACTCATGGGCCAGAATCTTCTGAGTTGCAGGAGAAAGCTTGGCTAGAAAGGCCGGAAGCGGTTGCCCCAACGCTTGGTCATTTAATGAGGTTAATTATAGAATGGGCTTTAGTATATGAAGATCCATTCTATAATAGTGAAGCGTCTGCTAGGATAAGCCATCAGGCCTTGGATCTTCTTGGTATCGACAATTCGGTGAAGTCCGCTATAATGTCAGCATACCCAGAAATGCCGGTTGCTAGATATCTCCGCGGTGACGTAAATGCAAAAGATTTTCCAATTGAAGGAGATATGACTGCTGAAGTTAAAGACTTTATGCAGGTCATGCTATCCGATTTTGCGAAAAGACCAGCTAACCCTGATATGTGGCAAAAATTTTATGAACTATGAATGGAGGTGAATAATGTCAAATGAAATAGGAAAAATTATTATTAATATCGATGAAGATTCAGTAACTTGGGAAACAGAATTAGAAGTACCTGAAGTAATTTTTTGGCTTGAGGTTACAAAGTCTATGGTCATCAGCCGGAATGTACTAGGTGGCACGAAGGGTGAATGACAATTATATAGGTTTATCTATTCTAATTATTTTAAGCCTACTTGTGTAGGCTTATTTGGTTTATGTTACTAACATGACTATAGTCGTTTTTTATAGGTTGGAGTTTTAATGCGCTTAAACGATTTTCTGCCATTCCAGAATGCACCTGGTAAAACCCCTAAAAAAGTAGCATCAATACTGCCCCTAGACGACCAAAAAGGTCTAGCTAAGGCTTTCAGGGTTGCCGCATTAGCTTTAGGTTTCCAGAATTTTTCGACGAGATCCTATACTGGGGACACTTATGAGCTTCCGCCATTTGACTTTGATAGGATTATACAGGCTATAGATACAGACTCTTATGCTAAGCAGGCAACCTCTAAATATAAAGAGCTTTTCTGGAAAGAGGGTTGGAATATAGTTTCGGAAAACTCTGTAGCACGCGGATACCTTCTCCAGAGGGTAGACTTTATGGAAGTAGCTATGAAGAAGTCTTTTCAGGATTTCTTGGTCGATGTAGCTGACCAGCTGGTGAAGTTTGGCAATGTATTCATAGCTAAATCCAGAGGCCCTTTACAGGAGTATTTCCCGGGGCGACTCTATCCCCCCGAAAATAAAAATCCAGTCATTGGTTACTATATAATTCCAACAGAGCGCGTAGAGATCATGCGTAACAAAAATAATAAAGTCTTATGGTACAGACAGAGAACAGATATGACTGGACTCGGTTCTACGGATCAGTCTCCAAGATGGAACGCAGATGATGTAATACACATATCTACAGATAAGAAACCGGGAAGAGTTTTTGGAACTCCATTTATGGTTTCTGCTATGGATGACATCATAGCCTTAAGGCAGATAGAGGAAGATATACAGAACCTCGTCCATAGAGAATTGTTCCCCCTATACAAGTTTAAGGTTGGAACAGACGATCAGCCGGCGACCGACGAAGAGCTAGATAAGGCCGCCAACGAGATAGAAGGACTAAGGTCTGAAGGTGCACTAATCATGTCTAATAGGCATGATGTGGACGTTCTTGGCGCTAATGGTAATGCACTAGATGCGTCGAAATATCTAGATCATTTTAAGGAACGCGTAGCGATAGGTCTCGGTGTTTATCCTCACCATTTAGGTATGACATCCAATGCATCGCAAGCGATGACAGACCGCTTAGACATCGCTCTTTACGACAAGATCAAGGAGTACCAGAGAAAGTTCGAAGATGCTATGAGGCTTCATGTATTCAACGAATTGCTTTTGGAGGGCGGTTTTGATCCGTATACCAACCCAGAGTTTGGCGGGACGTCAGATAGGTGCTATTTCAAGTTTAATGAAATAGATTCAGATACTGAAGTCAAGAAGGGCGCGTATATCATACAGAAAGTTTTAGCTGGTATACAAACGGTGCCAGAAGGTAGACTTGAGCTGGGCATGAAGCCTGAGATGGATCTAGAGGCAATATCTCCAAATGCGAATTCCGGATTGTCCACTGGTGCATCTAAGAGTGCAGAACCAAAAAATAATAGAAAAGGTTCCGACAACATCATAAGGCCCGCGAACCAGTATGGCACCAAAACGTCTCCAGATATAAGGAGATCAGAAAATTTTGATCTTATAAATGAGATCGCTAGCCTTATTGATGATATGATAGAGGAATAAGTTAATATAAGCAGCAGAATATTCGATAGAGGTTTCATGAACAACAGTAGACCAAGTTTTACTCTTAATTCTAATAAGAGTGTAGGTTTTAAAAATGCAGTAACAAATGGGCAGACAAGGTTAGCCTTGGAGTACGCCGAACAGATTATTTCCGAGTTGTGCGATAGGGTAAATTTGCTCGAATCTGTTTCAGTCGAAGAAGGGGACGCAACCTTGCCTAAGGCAACTGCTGAAGCTGTAGCGGAAGAGAAAAAAGTAGTAAGAGTCAAGAAGACTTCAGAAGAAGTCTAGTGGCAGTCGTTGTTTCCTCTTTTAGTTAGCTTTCTTTTCGACGGGTGTTTATGAAGATATTAATTGGTAGCCCAATTTATCAAAGAGCTTGGGTTTTAAAAGACTGGTTTAGATTCATAGAAAATCAAACCATGCCATTATCGGATATCGGTTTTATATTCGAGTTGGGCCCTAACGATGACGATACCCATGAAATAATTTGGCAATGGCACAGAGATCATCCAGAGGTTGCTTTCTTCGATGCTACCATAAGAGAAGATATCAACCATACTACGCATCCTGACGGCCATAGAACGTGGACGCAGGATGCATACCATAAAATGGTGGAGTTGAGAAACTCTCTCCTAGAGCGGGTTAACTGCGTTAAGCCCGAAAAGTATCTATCATTAGATTCAGATTTATTCTTAGAAGATCCGCAAACTTTAGAGAAGCTCTACCACATGCTCAATAGAGATGGGATAGATGCTATATCACCATTATCTTATATGTATCAGAAGGACATTAGGTTTCCAAGTGTTATGACTTGGATGGATGGGGCTGGCAACAGGGCTACAAGGATGCTTGCGGATTACAAAATAGGTGAAACATTTCGTGCAGATATTATTATGGCCGCAGTAATGATGAATCCTGTAGTGTATCAAAATTGCAGGTATGCTTGGCACCCCCAAGGCGAAGACCTTGGTTGGTCTGCGGAATGTGCAAAGCAAAATTTTAATCTGTACTGCGCTTCCGACATATATGTTCCCCACATAATGCACAAGTGGATGCTGGATCAATATTATGCTATTGGCGATCCTAGAAAAGAACAAGCATACAATTAAGTTAATGTAGCTTGATAGGTTTTACTATATACAAGATAATGCCCGACATTGGAGTAGACAAGTGGCTATAGAGTTCGTAGAAAATGTTACACTACTTTTACCAGATTCACCTTCTTTCGATAGGTTCCAGGAGAATGAATTCAGTGAGAGCCACGGCCTTATAGTCGAGGTCGCAGCCATCCACTCTGGGGTAACCGCGAACTATAACTTCTATGGGGAGAATGAATTAGAAAAGTCTCTTGAGTCCTGGTTGAGCCCATACCCAAAGCCAATCATCATAAATCATGACATAAATAGCGATCCGGTTGGTAGAGTTATTGGAGCGAGGATGGACCGCGAAGCTAATGGCTCAGCATTCGTAAGACTTCAGGCTGCCATAACAGATCCAGTTGCAGTGCAGAGGGTCATGGATAAAAGGTACCTAACAGGCTCTGTTGGCGGTAAGGCAGAAGAGGCAGTTTGCTCTGTCTGTGGTATCGATTGGGCTATGCCCCGTAGAGGCGCAGGCGCACCATGTGCACACATGAGGGGCGAAAGCTATAAGGGTAAAGTTGCGATGTTGGAAATGCGCAACATTGGTTTCAAAGAGTATTCCTTCGTCAACGTACCTGCTGACTCGAACTCTACTATTAGAGTGGTTGATAGCAATGTGCAGGAGTCGCAAGAAGCAGACTCTTTTAAGCCAACTTCCGGTATGGTCTCTGAAGCACGCATGGGCCTAGAGTGGCGAGATGAATTTAATAGGGGCGGAACTGGCATCGGCATAGCTCGGGCTAGGGACATAGTGAATGGTAAGAATCTACCTTTAGATACTGTTAAGAGAATGTATTCATTTTTCTCTAGGCATGAGGTCGATAAGAAAGCTCAAGGTTTCAGGCCCGGCGAAGAAGGCTACCCAAGTAACGGTAGGATCGCTTGGGCTCTCTGGGGTGGAGATGCTGGTTATTCTTGGTCGCGCAAAATAGCAACTTCAGCAATGAATGAGTTCGAATACGAAGAGGCGGATAAAGTTTCTGTTGGTGATTTTGTCAGCTGGAATTCTTCTGGCGGTAGAGTTCGCGGAAAAATCTCTAGAATAGTAAGAAATGGCACTATACGTGTGCCAGACTCTAGTTTTACTATCACAGGCACCCCAGAAGATCCTGCTTTGTTAATTACGGTTTGGAAGAAGTCGGGCGGAGCGTGGAGTCCTACCCAGGTCAAGGTGGGCCACAAGATGTCTACTGTGACTAGAATAGATGCCCTAATTAGAGATAGTCAAGGCATGAAAGATCCAGATGACCATGGTATGCCAGACCCATTCGAGTCCATAGTTGGGCTGTTTATACTCGACCTTAATCAGGAGAGTATTATTAAGTTTACAGAGTCTGAGAATGTAGAGATTCTCTCAGAGATGAAAAAGAAAGATGCTTCTTCACTTCACCTTAAGATGAAGGGTGCATTTATAGAAGCAAAGATCATAAATAAAATTTCCGAAGAAGTTGTAAAACGTAATATAAATGATACTAATTTAGCAGATGGTGTTAAAAATAACTCCGAGGAGAATTTAGTGGCGACAGAAAAGGCTGAGTCTTCTTCAATAGAAGAGGCTGCAACCAAAAGAGAAGGTGGCGAGGATTTCCCTGCGGAAGCCTTTGCTTATGTACCAGTTCCAGAAAGGCCATCTACCTGGAAACTTCGACTTTGGGATAGCTTGAGCGAAAAAGAAACAGTAGCTCAAGTCTCTCGTGCCGTTGCAGCTATTAGGCAATCAGGCTTTAGAGGTAATAAAGTCCAGATTCCAATGGACGATCTTGCTGCTGTTAAGCGAAAGATCGCTAAAGCATGGAGAAAAGCCAATGGACCGGACAGACCAGTCCCCGACATTTTGAAAGAAAGCACAGAGTTCGAAATGGAAGATTTTGAAGATGACATTCTCGATATTATCGAGAACCTAAATACAGATCTATCAGCAGATCCCGATACCGAGGTAGAAGAAGAAGCTGAAGAAGTCAGTGATGACACCCCCGAAGACGCAGAAGAGTTAGAGGATCCTTCAGCAGAAGAGTTCGAAGACGAAGCCGCAGAAGAAGAGGTGGCTGACGAGGAGCAGTCCGAAGAGGTAGAAGAGGGAGAACGTCCCGAAGGTCAAGAAAAGTCGGGTAAAAAAGACGTTGATCCTGAGACTTCTAAGGGTGCACCAATTAGCCGTGAATCAGATGAGGAAGACGAGACCGAAGAGGTCGAAGAACCCGCCGCTGAAGAATCGGTTATTCAGGATGGAGAACAGGCCGAGGATAGTGAACTCACTGTCGAAGAACAGACAGATGAGCTACACATTAACGATCTTCAGGCTAAGATTCTCGAACTTGAAGGAACAAACACTAAGCTTAAACGAGCACTTCACCGCACCCTTGTGGAGCGAGTTGTCGATGCAAAGATTTCGCTAGGTGTTGTCGAGTATGACGAAAGAGATTCAGCTATAGAAGAGCATTCCGCAAGGACTGGAACTTCTTTAGCCGATTCGCTCCGTGATCTCGCAACCATGCCTCGCACTGAAGCTAGGAAAGCACCCGCTGACCTTGCTGTAGAAGAGGCACTGTACGCGGTTGGCCAAGAGCCAAACGTTTCAACAGAGATCGAAGAGTCCTTAACTCAGGTTTCGACCGGGGAAAGAGCTGAGCAACTCTTTGTTGATATCCTTATGGGTAAAAGAAAAGCCTAATCAACTTATTTATGAAAGGAAACTTTAATGAGTTTAGCAAAGTTTCGTAAGGTTGGTAGTAAAACAGGTTCAGGTCGTTTTGTAGTCTCAGAGGGCATTGCTCCTGCGACATACTTACTTCCCCACCCTGCCCTGCCAACTTGGTACCTCGATGACGAAGATGATCGTTTCGAGATTGTAATTCCAAAGGGAACTATCCTTTCTGTCGTAAAAGACAGCAATGATGACTCCCGAATTGTTCCAGCTAATGGAACTAGTTCCACCCAAACCTGGGGCGACGCAGACACAATCGATCTAGAGACTGGTGCTACACCCACCAATGTCGCTGGTGATGAAGAGACTGTAACAATCGCTGCCGGGACTGTTCCAGTCGGCTGTGCCCAGTACGACCTTTATCGTCCATTCGATAAGGGAACTTCACAGGGTGCTGGTTGGATTACCCGCGGCTATGTTGAATGGCCACTGGTTAATGGTGTTAATGCAAATCTTCTCCCTGGTGACATTGTTCGCGCCGACAAACTCGGCCGTGCAGTTAAGTTTACCAAGGGGACTGATGCGCATTACCTTGCAGTAGGTACCGTTATTGAGGTTGAGTATTTCGCTACCAACTTTGACGATGGTCTTCTTTCCTACATGCAGCTTCCTTCGGATCCCGGAGCTCTTAAGGAAGTTTATGAACTTACCAAATCTGGTCCATATAGTGGCAAGCTCGGTATCCGTTCAAACCTTGACACCGCAAATGTTGTCGGTGCCGTTCGCGTAAGCCTAACTCTATAATAAGAAAGCACACAGGAGGAAAGTCCTAAGATGGCAAAACCAATAGAAGAACTCCTCGCGAATTATGACGCCTGGGAATCTGTACTAACTGAGGACGGTTTCATCGATGATGACCGCAGAGTAACAGTAAAGGAAGCTTTTGCTTCTCCTGATGCTCCTATCCTTTTCCCCAAAGTTATTTCTCGCACTCTAAAGGAAGCGGCAGAACCACAATTACTGGTCACTCCTCTTCTTTCGGTTGTGCGTCTTGGGAAGGGTCGTTCATTAGAATTCCCCGCAGTTAATGCAATCCAGGCAGATGAAATTCCCGAAGGACAAGAATACCCGGAACAAGCTCTTGCATTTGCAAAGCAAATCGAAGGTAAAGTCAGCAAAAAAGGTGTGAAGGTAGCCTTCACCGAAGAAGTTATCGCAGATAGCCTCTGGGACATTGTTGGTCTTCACGTTCGTGCCGCTGGTCGTGCAATGGCTCGTCTCAAGGAGCAGATTGCTCTTTCGAGATTCGCTGGAGCTGCTACGGTAGTTTTCGACAATGATGATGCTGCTATCGATAACACCACTGGTCTTGGATCTACTGGCGCAGCCAATAAGACCATTACCTGGGATGACGTTATCGAAATGGCTGCTGTACTCATGGCAGAAAATCATGTCCCAACTGACTTTATTCTACACCCACTCATGTGGAGCGTTTTCGCTCGTAACTACGAGTTCCGTATGGATAATCAGCCCTGGCCAGCATGGAGCATGCGTCCCACCTCAAGAGAGCAAGCCGCTAACGCTACTGCACCTCTTGGTATGAACGTCCTTGTCTCTCCTTTTGTTAGCTTTACCGCTAAGAGTGGAGCTACAGCGGCTAAGTCAGATGTTTTCCTCATCGACCGTAATGAGGTTGGCGTACTCCTTGTCAAGGAAGATATGTCAACCGATGGATGGAACGACCCAAGTCGCGACATTCAAGCTCTTAAGATGAAAGAGCGTTACGACATCATCATGATGGGTGACGGTGAAGGCATCACTGCAGCTAAGAATGTCAGCCTTGCTAGAGCATACGAAGTTGAGCTTAACAAGACTGTAGCTTGATAGCAATTTTAAATTAGTACTTGAGCAGGGGATGGGCATAAAGCTCATCCCCTGTTTACTATATAGCTGTAAGCTCTCCAAGGGGATTTAAGTGGCTGAATTAATAGAAGAATATACCGTTACTAACGTATACGTCAAGGTCAAGTTTGGCGTTACAGTAAAAGTCTCTAGCATACTTAATGCTAGTTTTTTGCTATTCAACACAGATGCCACACCATCATCTATAGCTAACCCTTTTAAGACCATCTCTCTAGTTAGAGACTATAATTCTATATCAAGAATACTATATCTTTACTTCTCTGACGATGTCATTCAGAGCAATACTCCATATCGGTTTACGGCAACGAACCTAACGGACGTACTAGACAACGTTTTAGCTAACTCAACATTTACTTTCGCAACACAAACGTTGAGCGTAGATGCAAGCACAATGCCGGAGTTTGTATATCCAGATCCGATAATTGTAGATTATTCTATATCTGATTCTGTCTTTAGCATTCCAACAAATAATGGCACTAACAATACTATTCTTTCCCTAGTGTCCTCCTATCCCGCAGATAATTCTTACTACCTTTTTGAAGACGAGAATAACGGTAGATTAGAGCTCACATTTAATTTTCCCCCATTAGAAGAGTATCTAACTTCCCCACACATAAAAGTCCAAAAAAGGGAAATCAAAAAAGGACCATCTAGATGGGTTGATGTGTCTACGGAGATAACACTAGACGACACAGATCCTATAGTGTATGTAGACTTGCCGTCCGTAGATCACTATCCGGATGCAGCGACTCCATCTACATCTACGCAATACAATCAGAGTGGGTATACTTACTTTGAGCCAAATTATAAGTATAGAATCTTACTGGCAAAAACGTTAACAGGTTTAAACAACGTTTCTACGCCAACAGAATACAGCATGATTGGCGACGTAGAACTCACCTATTGCGGTGTCCTTGACCCAATGTACATAGACGTGGATGAACTTGCGGCAATATACACAGACGCGGGCAATGTAGAGATAGCTGAAAACATACACTATTTCTCTAAAGAGGTTTATAAATTATTGGGCTTGAACGAGGAGCCTACCGAAGTACCTTTTGTTGCTATAGAGTATATAAAGGCAGCTGCAGCATGCTCGTTAGATAAAATCTATTCAGTTAGTTCTGGTTTCGTCACCTCATTCACACTCGGCGACCTGACTGTCAATAGGCCAAAATCTGGGTCGAAGTCCCTCAATAGAGGCAATGCCAACTCGTGGTGTGAGTTAGCTTCTGTTTTGCGTGGCGAGATACTTTCCTCTAGCTCACGTGGCGGTTTCCGTGGTGTAGTTAAGGGTGATAAATTACTAAATCCAATACCTGTCAGGAAAATCAGGGACATAGACGCTACAGATACTATGGCTTATAATGTTGCTAGGGTCCAAGGTAATCTGGATGTAAGGTTATGACAAGCATATCATCGGAATTCGATTCTATACTCCTAAAATGGGGTCATAATATTTATTTGCAGCGGGTCGAGAATAGGTTTAACGGCGAAAAGTTCGTATATAAAAACATATTCGAAAAGCATACAGTACGCCATATATCGGCGTCCAGCCAGCAAAACGCTGCACAAGAAAACACTGAGGGACTAGCCTTCAACTCCAGTATGGTATATTATATGAGGCACGACGTCAACCCTCTTCCTGGTGATCGCATATACGAAAATATAGAAAATTACCCAAATAATACTGTTACCTACATAGTTGAAAGCGCCATTCCAATGCGTGGAGAGAATGGCAAAATATCATATTGGTCTATTGGTGCAACTAAAGAAAGCCCCGTCTAGTGCAAGAAGTCGTTTACGGAAATTCTATAAATTTTACTAAAACATTCCTTGATTCTTCGCAGTCATATTATGACCCTATTCAGGTAGAGTTTTCTATTGTAAAAAACGTAAATGCAATTCTTTACGGCCCATACTTGTACGACAATAGTGCAACGCCAGAGGAATGGACGGGGGAGTTCCAAAACCCTGGTGCTGGCGTTTATATATTCAGTCAATACATAGAGGATGTTGTAGTGCCGGGCGTGTACGCTGCGAAGTGGGAAGCTGAAATAGATGGGGTTGTTCAGGTATCCTATGAGGATTTCCAAGTCATTGAGCCAACTAGAGCGCCTAATAGGATAATAGATCCACCATCTACATACGGCGTGATAAGAGAGACTCCACTTTACAACGACTTATCTATAGGGCTTACCGATAGAATAGTACTCATAGGTCATGCTAATGGGCTAGAGCTCAACTCGCCGCATAGGGTAGTCAATATGCAGGAGACTCTAAACAAGCTTGGCGCAGACGGTGATAGCCCCTTGGTCCGAGGGTTGCTGGAAGCTTATAACGCTGGCGCTAGGGACATTTGGCTTGTGGCAGCTGCTCCCATGTCGGAGTATTTGCCTTTTGATTACACCGATCAAGGTGCTAGGAAGGTGGAACGTCCAGACTTTAATAATTTAACTTTCTACCAAAGGTATTCTCAAAGGTTAGATTTAACTTACGAAATGCTGCGTCAAGAAGATTTTCCTGAAATAATCGTGCCGCTAGAAGCGCCGTTTTACGATTCTGGAGATGTTGATTTCTTAACCCCAATGTTATTCAACTGCCTCCAAAGATACAGGGAGACTGGTTCAGTCTCTGTTGGCATTATAGGGACAAGGATATCATTTAACGCCACAAACGTTGCTGAAAGCCTTATGTCAGATCCTAGAATTTCCGTTTTCGATGGAACTAGTTATTCATATTCTACTAAAAATATCTTTTCTGTCCTAAAATACCATTATGGTATTAGCCTATTTAAAAATGACACCCAAACAAATATATTGGATGGTCAAGATATAGGCAAGTTTGGCATGATCGTGGCGGGCGAGGCTATTGTCAACGTTCCGCAGCTCGACCTACAGTACTCCGCCTCATTGCCGGCCGTTACCGCAGCGCTACTAGCTACAAGAGATATTAACCAAAGCATTATCCATAAGAGGATACCGAGAGTTAATAGTTTGGTTGGTTACAAGTTTACTAAAGACGAGGTTAGGGAGCTTTCGCGTAAAAGAATCAATGCTGCTACTTTAACTCCATTAGGTAACCGTGGTTTTTCTTACGAAGTCTTCTTACCGACAGACAACACATTAGCTAATGGTTGGCCTCAGTCGTCAGCAGACGATCAGAGTGCTTACTGGTCACTATCTACATTAAGGTTAATAAGCAAGATAAGTCAACAGGTTGTAGCCTTAGGTAAAAGGAATATTGGAACTATACAATACGCACAGTTCCAGCAGTCCGTAAGAAACTACCTAAGCACAATAAGGGCCTCTAATTACATTAGAGGTTTCAACGTTAATATATATAGAGGCGACGACGAGAATAGAACTGTTTATGTAGATTTAGTATTGACGCCTTATTTTTCTTTACGTGAAATCTACTTCACGGTTAAAGTAGGCCCAGGAACAGGTGAATGATATGGTCTTAGAATTTAACTCCCCGATTAATCCATCAGCCCCACTAAAGTATCCTAAGGCGCCACTCAGGGCTGAAAGTAACTTAAGTTATTTGCAATTTATAGCTTTACTGAAAAAGCTATGGGAAGATGGAAATCCCCTTATCCCATTCAAGCCCGTGCAAAGTCAAAGCTACGCTTTTACTACAGCAAATCCCGAGTTCGATGCAGCTGAGATTGAATCCTCTGACAATATAAAAAATATGGATATAGATTGCATGATGGTCTATTCTTTGGAGCTCAGGAAGCCAAACGCAAACGAACCAAAAATGAGGGTAAGGGAAGAAATAATTACTGATGGTGATGTTAACTATCTGGTCCAAGGTCAAAGATTTGAAAACTTAATTATATTTTCGGCTCTAAGTAAAGGTGGACCAGAGTTAGCTGAAGCCGTAATAGAGGCATTTGAAGATTTTATGCTGGAGTACACTCCAGTATTTAAGAGGCTTGGGGTCTCCGAGATACTTTACAGTAGAAGGACTCCAGATAATGAACAGTCACGGTTTGCGGAAGATATAGATAAAAGAGCTGTTGCTTACGTAGTGGTAATAGAGAAACTTAGAGCAACAGAGATAGCTAAGATAGAAGAGATCATCCTAAATGTAAGGCAGTATCTCGGCACGAATACAATAGATGGATGACTTGAGTGATAATAAACATACAAGATGACTATCAATATCAGGCAGTGCCCGCTGTAACTATTGGAAGCCAAGATGTCGTATCTGATGATAAGTTTATTTCTAAAATTACCGATGAATTTGGCGCACAATTCGTGTACAGTGCAACACCATATCACGCAACGCCGTCGTCTTATTTTATAGTGCGTATAGTAGATGAATTTGGGGATACTCCGGATGAGTGGGTACTAATAACTGAAGATGGATTTGTCATATCTATTGAACTACCCGACGATGAGTTCGGCATAACGGTGGAGTAGGTCAAATGTACAGAAAACCCATAACTGCCCTACCTAATGCCGGGGAATTGACCGGCGATGAGTTTATCATAGTTGTTCAGAATGGTAAAACAACAAAAACTACAATTAGCGATGGTGTCTTAACTTCGGGAAATCCTCCTGGTCCGACAGGCCCAACTGGACCTACTGGCGCCGCGTCAGTGGTGACTGGCCCTACTGGTCCTTCCGGAGCTGCTGGCGCAGCCTCTACCGTTACAGGCCCAGCAGGGGCTACAGGGGCAACCGGAGCCACGGGAGCGGCATCTACGGTTACCGGCCCGACTGGCGCAACTGGTTCTACTGGTGCTACTGGACCAACAGGTGCGACCGGCGCGACCGGCGTGGTCACTGCCACTGACCCGATCGTGTACACCTCGGGCACACAGACCGTGTCAGCCAACTCAACTTCACTGCGGACCCTGTCCCGGCAGGCCGCGACAAAACCCTTGCGCCGCTGGCAGCAAGCCTTTGCTGATGCCCGTTACGGCAACCTGTACGGGCTTGGCACTGCCTCAAGCCGCACCGCTGATGTTCTGGTGATCGGTGACTCAATCACTGAGGGTTACGGCTCAAGCACTTCGGGTGCTGGCACCACATACGTTAGACGGCTGGCTGCGTTGCTTGCTGAAACCGCAAACGCTGATGGGCGCACTGGTGTCTACGTTCCCTGTTCAACTTTTGACGGGCTGATACCTGACCCGAAATGGACAGCTGCTGCCGGGTCTCCGACTGAACAGGTCTATGGTCTTGGCCGGCGCGCTCAGGGCATCCCTGCGGGCGCTGAGATGCGACTGACGGTGACTGGCACCAGTGCCACCGTGTTCTACCGTCGAGTGAAGATCTTCCCGTTTCCGTACAACAATGGTGCGATCAGGATTCGTGCGTATGCAGGCACCGGCATTGGTGGCACTCTCCTGTTCGATCGCACTGAAGACACGTTTGACAACAGTTTGCCTGCTGGTGGCCACATTGTTGTGGCTCAAACCATTCCTGTTGCTGCGTGGGGTGCTCGAGGAACTGTGACTTTGCGTGTCACTCAAGCGACCTCGTCGGACGGCAAGACAGGCAGTGTGATCTGCGAAGGTGCCTACATCCATGACGGCACCGAAACTATTGGCACACGTGTCTGGTGTTCCGGCAAGGTCGGTTCAACATTTGCCACTTGGAATGACTCAATCGACATAGCTCTGAACGACGATTGGGCTGCGATTATGCGGTCCCATTACACAATCGCTGATGCAACAGCGTCACCAGTTTTTAATACCGCTGTCGGCTATTTGAAACCGTCTCTTGTTGTGATCGCTCTTGGCTCTAACGAAACCAGCACAACAACAGCAAACATTGCAACAGCTATGGCAACACTTGTGGGCAACATTCAGAACACTCCGGGTGGCGCCCTCAACTTGCCTTCGTTTGCGTTCCTAATAAACCCAACGAACGGTTCAAAAACTGATGCGTACTGGTCACCGATCGTGACCGCCATGTACGCAAAAGCCGAGGAGCTCGGCTGCGCTATTTGGGATTGGTCCGACCTGTTCGGCTCGTACTCAAGCGCTACTGGCGATCCGTTCGGGTGGTCTGCTGACAACCTGCACCCATCCAACCCGGGCCACATTGCACTTGGCGACTTCGCTGCACAGCAAGCGCTAGCCGGCGTCTCCGGATTGGCCTCAATTGTTGCAGGCCCGACCGGAGCTACTGGCGCAGCCTCCACTGTCACGGGTCCGAGAGGAGCTACCGGCGCTGCTTCTATCGTCACAGGCCCAACGGGCCCGGCTGGTGTCACAGGCCCCACCGGAGCGACTGGAGCAGCCTCTACCGTCACAGGACCGACCGGAGCAACTGGTCCAATAGGTTCAGCAGGCGCAGCCTCTACCGTGACAGGTCCCACGGGCGCTACTGGCGCAGCTTCTACTGTTACAGGTCCTACAGGGGCTACTGGCGCAGCTTCCACCGTTACGGGCCCAACCGGAGCGACAGGCGCAGCTTCCACCGTTACGGGCCCAACCGGAGCGACAGGCGCAGCTTCCACCGTTACGGGCCCAACCGGAGCGACTGGCGCAGCCTCTACTGTAACAGGTCCCACGGGCGCTACTGGCGCAGCTTCCACCGTTACGGGCCCAACCGGTCCGACAGGCCCGACTGGATCGCAAGGGAGTCAGGGAGCAGCCGGAGACTGGACGACGGCACAGACTGTCGCTACTCCTACGATCACATCAAATGCTTACGCTGTCTCCGGAGACGACAGCGGAAAACTGCTTCTTCTAAACAACAGCACCACAGCAATGACTTTGAATGTAAATACCGGTATTGGTCTTACTGCCGGTCAAAGAATCGACATGGTCCAAACAGGCTCAGGCCAAGTGACTGTCGCCGGAACTGGAACAACAAACGCAACTCCGGGGAAGAAGTTCAGAGCGCAGTATTCCGCTGCCACACTTATCTGCACTTCCACGAACAACTACGTTCTTGTAGGTGATTTGAGTGCCTAGTATTTTGGGAATCGTGGCTTCAGGTTTCCTTGAAGTTGCTTCTGGTATTACTTTTGCAAGTAAGTCAGTTACTACGGGTACTTCGGCTTCGTCTTGGAGTATTACTCAGGCATCTTTTTCTAATCCCATTTTGGCGGGAGATTATTTAGTTTTATTTGAGCGTTACACGATTGATTACAAGTCGGGTAACTATCCAACGGTTGTACCTGATGGATGGGTTCGGCAGCAAGTTACCTCCGATGGCATGGGCGAGGGATCAACCACTACCATCATGCGCCTGTGTACGAGAGTTGCCTCGGCATCGGAATCCACTTACACCACCTCGGGCATTGTGGCTGATACTTTTACTGCTGGTGTTTTTGTATTGAGGAGTGCCTACAAACACGACGCTTCCTCGATTGGAAGTTTCTTTTCAACAACGTCTGCCACGTCAAGTGCTGTCTCCGCCGTAGGCAATGCTGATGCGATTCTGTATTTTATGTCGGATGGAAACAGCGCGACAACTACGCTTACCGCCCCAAGTGGGATGACAGAAATGCACCGAGAAACGGGCGCTCGAAATGTTTATGCGGGTTTTCAAGTGGTTAGTGGTGCAGCAAGTTACACAAGAACAGGAACTTTAAGTTCTGCTGAATCAGGTCTTGTCGCCGCAATGGCGATCAATAACACTGTTGCCACTGTTCCTGCTGCTCCCACAGCCGTCGTGGGCAATCATTTTACGTCAGGAACTCTGCTTACGGCATTCACTGCCGGATCAACTAATGGAGGTGATCTTGTGGAGTATCAATATAAACTTGACAGTGGTGCATTTACCTCTATCACGCCAGCAATGTATTCCAGTGCTGGCTACAGTTGGCTAGATTCTCGCTTTAAACTTACTGGACTAACTGATAGACAGGTTTATTCTTTGCAGGTGCGGGGAGTTAATGCAGCAGGTGACGGAACTGCTTCAACTGCGGTTGATGTTTCTCCCGGTGCCTACGTCAGAGCGTATTCAGATGCGCGCACTACTGGTGCTAACACAAGCATCACAATCAGCAAACCATCGGGAACAGTAAATGGCGACATTATGGTCATGTTCTTTGCTTATGAAGGATCGGGAACATTTACAGCACCGTCTGGGTGGACCAATAGGGCTGCACTGACTAATAGTAGTAGGAAGTATAATGTCTACACAAAAACTGCCGCATCAGAAGGAACCGATTACACATTTTCAATGACAAGTAGCAATTTTTCAAGTGCAATCATTCTTTCTGTTGCGAACGCAACTGCTTACGACAGTATTCAGACAGCAACAGCAACTGCTGCAAGCACGATTAACGTCCCAACAATAACCCCGACAGGTAACGGGAGTTTGTGGATCGGCGGTTTTTACACTGCTGCTTCTGGTGCGCCGTATCCGGAGTTGCACGCCGATTTCTTTGATCCAAACTTCACCACATCATCAAGCAGTAACCGTCATCGTGCTGGGTGGATTTCATTGGCAAATCAAAATGCCACAGGAACTAGAGCAACAACTGGTACGGCATTTGGTACAGGATTCGCAACCTCGGTGATAATCAAATGATCTACCTCATCGCAGGAATGTATCGAACAGGAA
>Ga0114978_10001313_pt1 | contig 20899 bp, 10 predicted proteins | sample S_140212_EF_Meta_FD_87027 | JGI IMG/M metagenome (GOLD analysis project Ga0114978, IMG submission 87027) | Freshwater microbial communities from Lake Simoncouche, Canada to study carbon cycling - S_140212_EF_MetaG | ecosystem: Environmental > Aquatic > Freshwater > Lake | place: Lake...
AGATATGAACGAAAAAAATAATAAAAAAATCAGTATTTCAAATAAAATTTCAAATATGTTTAAGGGCGTTGCATCTTACCTTGCATCGGGTGTATCCAAATCGTGGTTTATAACATGCTGTCTCGGTATATATACAAAATATTATTTCATATACAAAATATCAAAAAAGACCCCCGAAGACTACAATAATATGATAAAAAATATAGCCTCTAAAATGTCCGATAAAAATATATTTTTTACAAAAATATTTCAAGCATTCGCAAATAATAATAACTTGGTCGATAAAGACCTATTTCATCACTTTATTACATATACCGATAATGTTAAATATAATACAACCGAAATCGACTATATTGGACTATATGACCTCATAAATATTGCTAGAAAAAATAATGACGACCTTTCAATTGAAAGCGAAACTCCCATTAAATCGGGTAATATCGCACTAATATATAATGGAAAATTAAATGGGAAAAATGTTATTATTAAATACCGCCGTAAAAATATTATAGAAAAATTTAAAAAGTCAATTGATGAACTAGAACTACTGGTAAAAATCTCTAGTAAAGTACCATATCTATGTGATTTAAACATAAACGATTTATTTGAAGAAAATCGCGAAATAATGACAAGTCAGTTAAACTTTTTAAATGAAGTAAAAAATATTACTATATTTCGTGAAAAATTCAATGACGTGCATAATATTTGCATACCAGAAGTATATTCTTATTTTACAGAACATAATCCATGTGCTATTATAATGGATAAAATCGAAGGCAGTCGAATTGAAAATATTTTACATGAAGATAAACATGAATATTCTAAAATTTTGTCACGATTTAACTTAAAGTGTGTTTTCTATGACGCAATTTACCATGCCGATTTACACTCGGGTAATGTTATTTTTATGAAAGAATATCATAGCCGTAAAGATGAAAATAACAATCTCATCACAGAACCCATCTTAAAAATCGGTATAATAGATTATGGAATTATAGGAACAATGACAAGAGAAGAACAGAATATATTTTTTACATTTTTTAAAATTCTTGTCAGTAAGGATCACAAAGAATTGTCCACATTTATTACCGAACATCTTTCCGAAAAAATAGACACGTCTGGACCAGATATATCCGAAGGGCATAAAAATATACTAGTTAATAAAATTTCTACTATATGTTCCGATGTTTTACAAAATGATACAAAGTTTTTTGGCGGCGAAGAAATATACGAAATAAATAAAATATTAAAAATACAAAATTTACAATTTTCAAAATTCTTTTGCCGTGTTGAACTCGCAATTGCTATATCGGAAAATGTATGTAACTCTCTAGCAACAAATTCGTCGTATATAGAACAAATGATGATAGCATTTAAAGATATTTTTGGTAACGATATTTTATAATTTATTATTATAATTTTATTATTATAAATATTATTATAATATATTATACATCTTTTAAAATATTACTATAACTATTATATTGCTATGGATGTTATAAGTATTAAATACGCCACGCCAGTTAAAACGATTGTCGTATTTATAATTTTTATCTTTATTGTCATAATTATGAATAAACATTTTTTTGATATCTATGACCATATTTTAACAAATACCGATGACATTTTAACTAATAATGGAAAATATACTTATTTATACGTCCCATTACTATTTTGGATTGCATCAAAGGCAAAATATTTCAAATACACCGATGGTTACTTTGAATTATATATTTCAAAAATGTTAAAAAGTGTAATTGAACACAAAAATTACTACTCTAAAACACACTTTTTTCACGGAGCTTTGTCAAATATAGCAATATATATATTCTCTCTTCTTGCCGTTGCTTCAGGAGCAGGTCTAGGTGACGAAGGTGTAATTATATACTCGTCTATTAGCTTATTATTATACTTTTATTTTAAAACAAAAGACATTCTTGGTTTACACCATATACATACTGAATTAATTATATATTTAGGATATGCAATCGGTTTCACTATTATTTTTGGTTCAGCAATAACAACGCTATTTTATATTCTCGAAACGATGTTGCATTATAAAGATGCAAACTTTTTTTCCAACTTTGGCATTATGTTATGTGCAATCCCATTTATTACATTTTTAGTAAATGAAGAAGAAAATCCGATAAAAATTGATACAATTAATTTTAAATATAAGCATTTCGGTTATATTTCACTTTTTTCTATACTAATGGGTGTACTTTCATTTATTATTTTAAAAAATATACACTTCTTATTTAATTTTATCAAAAATTCCAAATTCAATAATTTATATGTTATTGGGTTTGGGTTTTTGCTCGCTTTTATGATTAAAAAACTAGGATTCTCGTCCATGAGTTTCGGGTTGACGGAAATTAATGATGGATTTCAAGCAGTTAAAAATAAAGAAAAAATGAAAAAACTCGAAGAAGATAAGCAATACGAAGAGCTCGATAAATTGAAAAAATTAGAAAGTGAAGGTAAATTTGAGACATTAGACCGATTTAGCATATATGGCGTTTTTGGAAGAATCATTAGTGTTATTATTTCAATCGCTGCAGGATTAACTGGAGGTCTCGTAATTCCAGCATTGACAATCGGTTGTGGTTTCGGTTCTCTCGTATCTAAATATACTAATATTAACCAATACAGACTTATGTTTTTAGGAATGGTTGCATTAGTAAGTGCGTTTTTAAATGCACCCATTACAAGTGCAATACTTGTCAACAAAATATGCAATCAACCGTACCAGTCAATACCACTATCACTTGGCGTTTCATTTCTTTCCTATTTTACTTATCGGTTTCTTAGAAATACGTTTTAATTACAGGGAAGAGCGGGGATGTACTTTACACTCGCCCTTTATGCTCACCTTTTTGCTATGTTTATTCTGCTATTTATTATTTACAAATAAATAATAAATAACCACGACCATGACCGTGAACATAACCATAACTATCGTGCTACTTATAAACTATTCCTTTGTTTTATAGTCTTCTTGATATGTTTTTTATTTTTTACTATATTATCTTTATTTTTATTAGCTCTTCTAGTTTTCTTATGTTTTTTTGTTGTTTTTTGTAACGATGTCTCTGCATATTTTTTGTAATATTTATTTTTTATCTTTTTAGTAAATCTTGGAGTATGCGTTAATATTTTTTTATCAATTCCACCTCCTCCTAATTCAGTCCCTTCACCAGTGTTAAGTAAATTCACGTTCACGGCATATGTCCAATGCCCCCTACCACCTATTAAAAAATACGAATGCAGATAATTAACTAAAAAATCAGAAGTTAAATCTAGTCCGTATGACTGCTGGATATTATGAACATCTAAAAAATTTATTACTGCAGTTGCACGTGTTTTTGTTGTCTCTGGAGTAACATTTCGAAGATATTCCAAAAAGGGCGTGCTATTTATATTATAAGTATCCCAATAAAATATATTAAAGTTAGTAACCTCTGATATTCCTGTTACCGTAACGATTGGCTGTGAATATAATAATGACACAAAATATATTTCCGAATCAGAACCAAAATATTTAGATCCAACACGGGGAGCTATTTTACTAACATATTTGAACCCGTTTGTACCTTTTTCAATTATATACTTTAGAATAGGTGAATTCAAATATTGTCTACTACTCTTATTTACCACATCTTTTATTAAATTATAAATATTCATTAGAAATGTAGTAAGATCTCTTCTAACTCTCGACTGTTCCTTGTACTGTACTTCATCTTGTTTTTCTGTTGTCATAGATGTGTATTCGTCATACTCATCTTTATATTGTGAATAAACAGACGATAACATTCCAATAGCGTTATAAAAACAGTTACCGTTTGGAGTGGTTTTCATATTAACATATCCAACTCCTTTTAATAGTTGCGCTGACCCCACGGGAGGATGATCTTTATATTTAGGAGGTTTTTTTTTCAGTGACTTCGGTAAAGGTGGTATTATACCATCTGTACCTTTAATTGTATCACTCACCTTATCTTTCAAAGTGCCTAACATAGAATCAACTTTATCATTATTTCGTTTTAATAGCGTCGAGTACAATTTTATTAGTATTTCTTTCCCTTGTGTATGAGTGTCGTGACCTATTATATATAAATACAAACTATAACTTTCGCTTTCATATAAAAATCCTAATATATCAGTAACCATGGCTTTAGTAATGGTGTTTCCATCATAGTCTTTATAAGTGGTATCGTTTATACTATGTAGATAATTATTTTCCATGCTCACAAGATTTGTTAAATTTTCCGTTCCATCGCCATTTTCAGTCAAATATGTTTCATTAAATTCTTTCGTCGTTATTAAAGGCATATCTTGTAATAAATTTTGGTTCGTTGCCCCATAAGAAAGTAAATCTTTTATAAAACAGTGTCTAGAACCTATTTCATCTTGGAAGTAACTTAAGTCATGTAATATATAATATAATCCTGTATCGCGTATTCCTTGTAAAAACTCTTCAATTTTTCCGTAATCTATACCTTCTTTATCATCACATCTTTTTAATCCATTCATAATATTTTCAATATATTTTCGATTACGACTATCTTCATCGCTATCATCATCATCTTCACCTGTACTAATTTCACTAGCAGAACTTAATTCGTCAGTTAAGATAGAATCGCGCTTATCGCATTTGTCACCATAATATTTTTTGTCAACTAAATAATTTAAATCTCCCAAATAACAATACACTGGTAAACCAATAAATTTTATAATTTCATCCCGACTGGGTATCTTACTACTAGAAGATTCTTTTAATTCAAGAATCTTCTTTCTTATTACACTTGAAGATAAATCGTATTCTTCGCTATTTCCATCTGTATATATGGGTATTTTCAAATATGGGTTATCGTATGCTTCAGCTTTTTGAATTTGTTCCTCGATCTTACCTTCTTCTGACTTTCGTACTATACAAATTACACTATATCTAGTTTTATCCGAGTACGATTTTATAAAAAAATCCGAACCACATAAATAAAACAAGTTATTAATTTTTAAATTATTGACTATTGTATCTTTACGTTTGTGCATTTTACTCATATCAAGTATTTTTTTTATTTTATCTAATATTATTCCGGTAGGATAATCATCGGCTACATCTAATATTAACATATTATTAGAGTTGAAGTTATCGTATTTCCATTTATATGCATCACATGCTAGTTTGCATAACCTTATTCTATCGCTAGACTTTAATATTTCTTCTGTATTTGAAGTTTTTGTCCTAATATGGTCTCTTGTAGCTACCACCATTATACCATAATAACCTTTTTCACCACTCGCGGTATCTCTAGTGCGAAGGGTATCATACGCCGTCTCGAACATTTTAATGTGACCATTATGTGGTGGATTATAACTACCACCACTTATTATAAACACATTATTTTGTATATTAAGTATCATTAATTTCAGAATTTGTTCCAATGATAAAACTCTGGATTTACTCTTTTCGGATTTACTCTTTTCGTTTAATATTGGTATAGATTCCAACACCCCATCCTCGTCATTCTCGTCTTTATCAGGCGAAGCAGCAACCGTGGCGGCAACCGGAGCAGCAGCATCGGGGACGGCATCAACATCCTCATTGAGCGAAGTAGCAGCAGCAGCATCAGTATTCTTCTCTGGCGAAGAAACAGTAGATTCGCGCGAACTTTCCGCTTCTTCTTCTAATAATCTATAATAACCAGTCTCTATTTCAACTCTTTTGTCGGGTTCGATAGAGTAATGGGAATCAATAATATCATTCAATATATAGTTTAATATATTCATTTTTGTAATAAATTCTTTATCAGCATCTGCATCGCTTCTTTCTTTTAGGTTAGATTTAAGCGGTTTGTAAAAGTTGCTTATAGATCTTTTTAGTTTTAAATAATCAATATTACTGCCCATAATTTCTTTTAATATTTTCTGAGGTGTTTCATCGTCATCGCTATAATGCTTTCCATCTTTGAGCATTTCGTCTACTTTATCATATAATGCTTCTGTTATTGTCATATAGTTTTTCCTTAAATATTCGTCTTTTAAGTATTCTGATATTATTATTGTATTTTTGCCAATTGCATCATTAGTAGCCTGTGGTCCTAGTCTAAAAAATGTAGAACATGGTGTTTGCACTCTTAAATCGGATGGAAAAATATACCACATCCAATCTGATTTTTTTTTTCCGGCGTTAATTTCTTCTAGCGCTTGTTCAAATGTTGAACCACCTACTTTGTATCTGATAGTTTCATCAACGCCGCCAGCTATTTTGTCATTCGCTTTAATACCATTCATTTGTGCACTTTTAAAATCTTCAACACTAGCTCTTTCTTTTATACCATTTATTTGAGTAGTTGCTGTTTTTTTTGTCGTAGAACTAGTAGAAACGGATGCAACCGGTGCAGCGGGGGCAATAGACGATGTAGGGGGGACAACAGACGATGTAGGTGGGGCAACAGACGATGTAGGGGGGACATGAGTATTTTGTTGTTTCATATATTTTTTAAAAGCTTCAATAAACTGTTTTTTAATTGTATATAGTTGTTGTTGTTTACTAGTGTCCTTTTTTATTGCTGCAAAACACATACTTGAAACCCCGTTTCCAAAAACCAGTTCTACGTTTGCCGCATTTACTATAGCATCTATGGTAACGGGTGGACTAAGCGTTGCAAGATGTATCGTCTCGTCTATTAAATTACGTCTCCCATCTGATATGTTTAAAACAGTATCAATATTCTTATCAGTACTAGATATATCCTTTTTTGCATCATGTAATGCTTTTACTTCTTCTTCTCCCCATGGACAAAAATATATTTTTTCCAAAGTGCTGCTGCCTATATTACTAACTTTCATAAATTCATAAAAGTCTGTTACACCTTTTAATAACATCTCTGCGTGTTTGATTCTAGTATGTACTCTACCTGCTTCCTTTTCAACTTCTTCAAGCTTGTCGTAAAATATTTTGCCCCCTATAAATGGAAAAATAATATTTTTAACTCCATTTAACGTCGCCAAAACAAGAGAATTCATAACAGAATTTGACAATGTATCTCTTGTAATCAATTCGCCTGTTCCGGACATTCCGGGCGATGCCTGTATCATATATTTTACAGTAAGATTAGATGGTGACGTGGTGGTTGCCGTTGGATGACTATAAGTTATATTATTTAAAGGTTTATCTCCTATATTTAATAATGTGGCTGATCCGGGGGGCATTATATTACTATCAGCATATTCCATACTATAGTCGGTATTTATCACCGAAACATTGTTATCCAGTAAGTTAGTAGTCGGTGGGGTAACTTGTAATGCCTTGAATATTTCATTTTGAGTATAATATGTTATTTTGCTTACCTTTACTTTAGGTTGCGCAGAGGATGTCGATGATGGCACTAAAGTAGATGTAGTAGAGGTCGTAGAGGTCGGAGACAGTAAAGAAGATTGTGAACTAGTGCTGACAAATCCTACTTTTTTTGTTTTTATTGAAACACTCGGACGAACCTTGGGGTAAAATACAGTAAAGTCTATATTTGTCGGATTGTATTTAGCTTCGTTTTCTCCACCGAAGGATGAAGGTGCATTATTTTTACTTGTGTATATGAATGTTTGTTGCCTTGCAACACTATTACACTTTAAAAATGTCGGTTTAACGTTTATCGGGAATGGTTGTAATAAATTGATATTAAAATCCCCACTAAAAATAATATCATAGTCTCTATACACGGGGTCTTGTCTTAAATAAAAAATAACACCGTTTAATAGCACATATACTTGTCGCTGTCTTTCATACATCATTGGTGTATTTTTGTCACTCAGCGATAAATGAGTAGATATCAATATTTGTTTACTTTTAGTGTTTGCAAAAAACCACAACCTCGAACAATCCCTTGTAATAAACTTCCGATCATAGTTTGGTACTTTTTGTTGTTCTACTGTCCGTATTATGTCGTTAAATACTTTTGCCGCTTCATCATTCGAGAATATATTATTACCTGTCTTAATTAAAAATCCCAAGCTTTTTATGTCTTTAACATTTACTGTGTTTTTATTCACAACCAGATAAAATTCACCAAAATCTTTAGCATCACCTGTTATTTCAGAAGATACAACATCGAGATTAACACTGCTGTCGCTAGCGCTGCTATTTTTTATAGCATTAGTTAAAAATTCTTTATATTTAAAAGGTGCGGATAGTTTCTCTTCTGTATTTAGACTACTTTCCAATCCGTCTGTAGGTCCTTCTTGTATTAAAGTATAGTCATAACCACCTTTCATCATATGACGAATAGCTCGTGCGTTATTTGTTAACCTCGATTTATAGTGCTCTATTTTTTCTTTCATTTTTCCATTAAATTTATGCAAATAAAATGATACCTTACCCTTCGCGTCCAATGCTTCTCCACCGCGATTAGCAATATTCCATGTTATTAATTTTATTTCCGCGGGAAATGCACCTCCGGACATGACACTTTGCTGACCAACCGCAACTTGTGGACCACATTGGTCCTTATTTGCGTTATTGATATTATACATAATTGGCGAATGGTCCGAGTATATTTTATCTTTACTAGTATCCCATTTTGTCATTTCTAAACTCGTCAAGTAGTTATAATCTGGTTTTCCCGTTTCACATATAAATACTGACTTTTCATAAGGAGAGCCTTTTACAGTTTCTGCCTTTGATGCGATATATTCAAGGTTATGCAATTTTGTCAATTCATCGCCAACTATTTGTATCGCGTCGGGAACAATTTTAACAGAAGCGGTACTTGGTTTTCCTGAAGTAGATTTCCCCCAGTCGGGAGTTTCTTCCGCCTCTGCCTCTGCCTCTGCCTCTGCATCCGCCTCCGTTTCTCCATCAGACACTCCTTGTGCGCCTTGAGAAGGTGAAACAGAACGAGAACGAGCATAAGCAGAAACGGAAGAATCTTCTCTCTCGGTTGATGTTCCGATTGGTCTGCCGGTTAATTCTTCTATTATACTTCGCTTCGCTTCATCTTGTAATGCGACCTGTTGATTTTGTTGTTTTTCGGATTCGCCAACAGCTACCTGCTTTATTACGTCATAGACAAATGCGGTATCAAGTTCAAAAACACCACCGATTGCTTCACTATTGGATGGATTCGACTTATTTGGATAAACAGGCAACCCCTCCGATGATTCCGAGTTTACTATTTTATTCATTTCTTCTTTTGGACAAAGGATTAATTTACCGGTTGTAAAGATAAGCCCGCTTTTGTTTATTTTTTCGGGGTTAGTTAAAGAATATTTATGCCCAAACATATTCGGCAGTGTTTGGCTATTAGTGTATCCATTTAAACGAAGTCGTCCATTTTTACCTGCACCACCATATAGGTATGTTAATATTTTGCACATTCTAATAAAGTCGATTATTTGTGTTGTATATCCCGAAAGTGACGGGTAATTTTCGGGTTTAAACACATTATTACTCCTTGTTAACAATAAAGCCAACGCCGGTGCTTGTGAATATACGTTGCTTATATCACTTTTGATAATTTGTTTGTCATATGGTATATCAAAATTAAAATCACCTGCCATAAAATAGGGGTTTATATCGGTCGAACTTGATAAATAATATCTAGACCTAAACTTGGAAATAAATGCAGCTATTAATAAAACTTCTATCATTTGTTTCGTAATTTTTTTATCGGATGTAGCGGGTGCTCCCGGCACAGTGGTTTTAGCCGGTATACTCGGTATACCTGGTATAACTGACGCAAATTGATTTGATTCGATTTGTTTTAGTGTTTCCGCTGTTTCTAATTTTATATTTATAATTCCAAAAATTTGACCCCCGGGAATATAACTTTGATTCATATATTTTTTACATGGCTTTGCTTCTGGTTTAACCTTGGACTGTTTACCCATATCTTTGTTGCCAAATAGTCCTGAAAATAATCCCACTTGTTCCGAATTATCTTGATTGTACCATTCGTCATCGCCGTCGCCGTCGCCATTGCCTCCGCCAACTTGTACGCGTTTTTCACTCGGCGCGGGGCTTATATTTTGCGCGGGTTCTTCTACATAGTCTTCGATTCCTTGAACTTCGTCTCCTCTACCTTCTTCCGGTATCACGTCGTCAATATCACTTACTTTAATAGTACCACTATATCCAGAAATTCCGGGTAATTTAGACGGCGCTCCTCTCTGTAATGGTGTAGAAGTGGAAGCTACAAAACTTCCCGGCATTTGTCCAGGCAAAGAAGATGGTTTTGTGTATTTACCACCTTTAAATGTACAATATGCGACTGTTGCAAAAGAAGTATTACCATAGATTGCTTGTATAGAACTAACTCCCTCGATTGTTTTTTTATTTTTACTTATAAACGCTCCCATTCTTATATCGGTCTCGTCCTTTAATTCAAATTTGTCACTTTTAAACATAGTTAAGTTACCTAGTGCTGTTTTTTTACTCAAAGCACTTAATGTGCCTCCAATATAATTTTGTTCAAAGAAGTAAATAAAAAAATATCCTTGTTTATATCGTTCATATATTTGCGCTAATAAATTTAGAGGGTCGTCTATTTTTTCCAATAGCTGATTTAAAACTTTTCTGTGTATTTTTATTCTATCACTTTGTTTACTAGTAGTAGTTATGTCTTCTAATGTTTCTTTTTCCGCGTCTGTCAATGAATTTACAATTGTTCTATATGACTCCATCGAACACTGTACATTTTGGAAACAGTATACATCAGACCCACATACATCCATTGCATTAAATAATATTTCTTTGCGTTTACTCCACGAGTTTTCATTTTTCCACGAAACACCAGCAAAAGAGTTGTCAATATTTTTAAATTCTTGTATTAGTTGTTCTTGACCTAAAAAACAGTATTGAACAAATGAGATTTGGTTTACACCCGGATTTAATTGTGACATGACTTGACTTGACCCGACATCCAGTGCCCTTTTTATAAAACCTGGAAGAATATCTGTAATCGACGGTGTAGTTGTTACTTTAATCGAATTTTTAATCTGTCTTCCAACTTTTGACCAGTTTTGCTCTAAGAAATTACGTCTCCAGAAGTTTTTAATCTGAGAGCCTTTTACAGCACACGATGAAAATAATGTTCCATCGCGATCGATTGCAAGTTTTCCTTTTTCTAATTTTTCTAGGAATAACTCTAGCTCGATATAGTATGCAACTTTATAGTTTTCGAGAACCTTTTTCAACTGTTTAAAAGTATTATTCCATTCTAGGTAATCAACTATATAATCAATTCCTTTATATTTAAATGTCGTTTTAGTAGAAAAAAGTACATCTAAGATGAAACGAATGTTGTGTCTAATAATGGCATCAAGTTCATTTAAAGATGACTCTGATAACTTGTCTCTAAGTATCTTAATTCTATCGTCATAAATTTCGCCCGCCTTCTTTTTTTGTTTCCCTGAAATAGCAGATAATAAATTTTGTTTTTCTAATATTCTAAAAAGAAACTTCAGTACTTTTGCCGTATTTGAGTTTAAGTCTATTTTTATTTGAATCGTCTGAGATTTTCCGTTTAATATGTTAGACAGTGTAGCTATGGGAACTTTAACTATATCAGTTGACGTTGCTCTAGAACTTTCAATAATAGATTCCATTTGCGAATTCGTAACTTGCCTCGTATAAATAACACTTTTTAATTTTGATATATCCGAATTAGCATTAACATCTTTGCCATTAGACGATTCGGGTTCATATATGAACCGCAATCCGGTATTTGTTATCGCGACAGGGAGACTGCTTTGCCCTGTAACTTTCCTGTAGTCGGAATTGATTTGATTTGCGACGGTATTTTCTTCCGTGACGCTATTAATTTTACTTGATGATACGGTAGGTACACCATAACCTGTATATACCTTTTCTCTATTATCGATAGGACCACCAATAAGCCTATAATTATCTCCTTCTTTAATCATTAACATGGAAGCTTGTGGTATTTTTTTTCCCATGTCTGACATTTGTTTCATTTCTTGTTCCGTTGGTGTATTATATATAAATGCATAAACTGAACCGATAAGTTTTTTTTGTTCTTGAGCTGGATACCAGTTTGTAATAAAACTTCCTTCTGTTGTTTGGTCTATTTCGAATACTTTTTTTTTGCCATCATCTTTTTTTTGATTTTTCGGTTCATTTAATATTTCAACATCATCTACTGAAATAATTTGATTGTCAGCCCCGTATAATTTTATGGGCTCTCCTAATCTTTTTAAAAATGCTTTAAATAAATTTATATTAAAAAATGTATCTACTCGCGCCTTTATTGTGGCGTTAACTGGAAAACCCGTATTGTTAAATTTTATTAATGAAGCAATAAATGGTTCTAAATCCATTGTTGCTCGATTTAATGCGCTTGATGAACCGAATGAGCTGGTTATGCCGGGTCTTACTCCCATCCTTGCTTCCATACCATTATATGGCTCTATTCTTTCTCTTTCTCTTTCTCTTTCTCTTTCTCTTTCATAAAGTCTGCCCCGGTCGTCATTAAAATCGGAGTCAAATAATCCTCCTCCAATCATTAACCCTCTTTTTTGTACATTAGCGACGGGGGGCGCGATGGGTGCTGGGAGGGCTGGGGGGGCTGGGCGATCTTTGGGAACAATTTCTGGATTATTAGGGAGGGCTGGAGGGATATTATTTACAATAGCGGCTTGTTTGGGTATAATTTCTTTTTGTTCTTTTTGTTCTTTTTGCGACTTCTGCAATGCTAATTCTTTTTCGTAATCTTTTTGCGATTTTTGCAACTCGCTTGGCGTAACCGTATATTCTCGTTTGTAATAAATTTTATCTATTTTTTTCCTCTCTTTGCTAGTCAAACTTAAAATTTCGGGACTTATAAACATTTGTAGTGTTCCTATGTTGAATTTTTTAATAATATTTGCTGTTTTATTTTGTTGATTTACGTACCACGATACTTTATCTTTTTCGTCGTCACCATCAACATCATTTTCTTCTTGTTTGCTCATTTTATATAATATTGATAATATATATTATAATATTCATTTAATTAATTTGAATATTACAATATTAATTTATTATACATTATATATTTCACGTTATTATTGTTTCTTATGTTAGTGTTTTACATTTTATTCATGTTATAAGCATCTAAATAGTTTAATTGACTACTTTTATTTTTCTGACTTTTATATTTTTCTACTATTTCCATAGCATCATTGAATTCTTTCTCAGTTATAACTTTATTGTTTGAATATTCGCCAAGTTTTCGCGATTTTATGAAGTTTTTGGGGAGAAGACAATATTTACTTTTTTCATTTAACGCAAAATCTGCTAAAACGACAAAAACAGCCGTTAACACAAGAGCGGTATATATATTTCGGGTCGCCATCCACGATATTGTAAAAACTAATATTTCTTTTGTAAGAGCATATTTTATATACGATTCCGTCGACTCGTCTAAATTAAGCTGGATATATCTCGACCCAATATTTAAACATATCATCATTATTCCGGCAAAAAATGTACTAGAATTTAGAGATTCTACAGCACCATTTATAACATCCATTGTTTATCGTTGCGAATATTATATTATATATTTACAAAACAAATAAAATTTATAATTTGTAATTTGTAATTTGTAATTTTAAAATGTATTAATTTTTCCTTATTTATATTTATTACACATTTTAACATTCCTTAATGTAAATATTTACTTTATATTATGGTTCATTATCATGACAGCTCGTGAAATCCCTCACCATAATCGTGCGATGTATATAGTTATATATACATGGCATAGAATGGTCGCATATGGTCATTTCACACGATCTCGCAAGGTGGTACTACTATGCAGTTGCTTTTAGCAATTATAAACAACATATGAGTATTCATTTTTTTATTTGTTATATATTTAGAAATAATATATACTTGTAACCGAATTTGGTTGTAACATAATTTATCGTAAATAAAAATATTTATTTATATAATGTATTTATAAAATACGTACCACAATTGCGTATATATGTATAATAATAATCACATAAAACCTTTAACGCCACATGTATCATATAATAAAAGACCGACTATCCCTAAATATCCTTTATTTTATACTTCACATTTAAACTATACAGGTTCGAAGTTTATATCAAATCGTTCGAATAAGTTTTTAACGGGTATTAGTATTCCCCATAATAATTTACATCATAAAGAGAATGAAATTTTGCCTACAATGGGGTGGGAAACTTCATGTATTAGCGCACCTTGCGAACCAAGCGAGCCAGAAAAGATAGGATTTATAATTTTACGACATGTACGCGATAGCGTGACGAATGAATACTGGAAAGAGTGTTATAGATGTATTAAAACATTTTATCCAAAAAATAGAATACTAATAATAGATGATAACAGCGACTATTCGTTTGTAACGACCAATCCTCTAGAGAACACGATGTTAATACGCAGCGAGTTTCCTGGAAGAGGTGAATTTTTACCTTATTATTATTATTTGAAAACAAAATTTTGCGAAACTGCTGTTATTTTACACGACTCAATGTTTATAAAAAAGTATATAAATTTTGATGTAAACAATTATAAAATGATACTTGATTTTGGCAAGGACAATATTATGGACAATGAATCTACACCGTACCAAGTAAACATGTTGAATGCTATTAATAGTAACAAATTGAATAGTTTTTATAATAAGAAAGATTTAAATTTATGGAAGGGGTGTTTTGGTTGCATGGTTTCTATTACCTACGATTACTTGAAAAGTATGGATAACGAGTTTCGATTAGCTTGTTTGATACCACATATAACATGTAGACCTGCTAGATGTGCATTTGAAAGAATTATTGGATGTCTGCTGCAAGTAAATAAGACAGAATATTCTTTGTTCGGTTCTATTCAGAAATATTGTAAATGGGGCTTAAGTTACGATGACTATGTAAATAAAAGGTACAATAATCAATTACCAATAATAAAAGTATGGAGTGGTAGATAATATTGTTAATATTGTTAATATTGTTAATTAATTTCCGTTTTTTTTTTAAAATAATATCTCATTTTTTTATAGGAATGACTATACCTTTAGCATTATTTGCTTCGTCTTATAATGAAGAAGAAGCAAATGGATCAACAGTTCAAAATACAAAATCATCATATACCCCTGTAAATAATAATAAAAATAATTATAGTTTAGGCAATAATGATAACAATGATAACAATGATTATTCTAAAAATAAAAATACAAATCTGAGAAAAACAATTAAACATAAACCATCTGCCCCCAATGAATCCAAGCTTGCTGCATTATTAAAATCCATGGATGAATCTAGTGACTCCGAGAGCGAAGAAGGAAACGGCAGTTTAGCAAACTATAAAGGTAGCGACACCCGCAGGTCCACCTCCAATATGTTCCCCCCATTGCCCGAATTAAACTATAGAGGACCTAGTGCTTCCGCATCAAATGACACTTCCGGTTCTAATTCCGCTCAGGGGTCGAAAACATTATATAGTCCCGATATTCCAACATCACCGGTGGGTGCTGTTTCAAATACTACGTATGATGATATGCCTAGTACATATGCGAATCAATATTATAAACAGTATATTCCGCACGTGAATCAAGGTTCATCAGAGATACCAAATCAACCGAAAGGTGAGTTAATAGAAAAAATAAATTATATTATAGACCTACTAGAAGACCAACAAGATTATAAAACAAATTCTATTTTTGAGGATTTGATATTGTATGCTTTTCTGGGTATATTCGTAATTTTTATCGTAGATTCCTTTTCCAAGTCTGGCAAATACGTAAGATAAAAACAATGAGGCGTAAGAGATGTGGTGAGATTTGCGTTTATTCATAATTCATAAATCGATAATGCACACAAATAACAAAAACAACAACAAAAACAATATCAATTCATTATTACAACATTTTCTGGTAATAATGTTTTACAAATATAGTTATGAATCAATAATGTGTTTTTTTCTACCAATGTTGGTTTATATGTTGATAAAAAATATTCTATTATCTTTTTATTATGCGATAATGTATCGATAGAGATACACCCTATTTTATTCTCTTTTCTCTCTATTTTATCTTTTTTCTCCATTTTTAGCGCATTTATAAATCCGCAAATAAAAAAATTATCATGTGTAGATGGCGTTTGTATTGATATAGGAATATGTAACATATTATTTGCTTCTTTTATAACATTTTTATTGATAACTATTTTATTTGACATGCGAAACATATATACTGCAAGTATCGTATCTCGGTTCGCACCATCTATTCCCGCATTGTTTTTTTGTAACAATACATATATAGAATATACTTCACTCTTTATAAGATGAAATATGTGAGAAAATGATGGTAAGATTGATACCTCAAACAGTCTAGAATATTTTTTACTACTTTTGTTCATTGTAGCATTATTTGTATGATATAGTTGTAAATATTCTAAGAAAATATTTATATTTTGTATACCTATTTTTATTAGCTGTATACTCGCATGAAACCTATACTCTACAGTATCCCAGTTTAAAATAGGAATATAAAAGGAGTGATATTCCAAAAAGGGAACAATCATTTTAGGTATATTTATTCCAGTATATATGAAAATCGATGAATATATCTTTTCTTTATCTTTCGCCATAACTAATCCGTTTTTTTCGTATATGTTTTCAGTTTCTTGAGGTTTTGAGTTTTTAATTACTTTGTCCGATTTTCGATTAATCTCACGCATCTGTTGCATCTCTTGTGTTTCAGAGTGTATATAATCTCGCTCTCTCCTTATGACTTCGTCCCAATCATGATACATTTTATAGTTGTACGTTTTAATCATCTCCATAACATCCATTTCATCGATTTCCTTAGAATTATAAAAAACATGAGAATAATAAATAGGCATCGATGTCGCTGCCGCCGCTGCTACCCGTTTATTACTATTATTCCCACTTTTTTTATTCCTAAAAAAACAATAAAGCGGTATTGAAATAATGACACCAACTATATTGCGGATAGAAATAATACCCGAGGTATCGTTATTGGACTTATATATGTTTTTGTAATGTACAGTCACGATTGGATTATAGTCATGATTCTCTAGTAATATTTTTAAAAATGACTTATTCACTCTTCTATTCACGTCTAAAAATTTCATATTACCATTGTTGTAGTTTGGATTAAAATATGGATAGTCGTTTATTAACGATACTATATCCTCATAATATTTCATACTTTTATCAATTTCATTTATATATATGTCCCCTATCTTTACAGCTACATTTGTATGTGTCGCATAAGATACATTATTATTTAAAAAATTTAAATGAATCGTATCCGTCGGTTTTTCGTTGGATACAATAGTGTCTAATCTACACCAGTTGATAAGGTTGTATCTATAAAATATTGGCTGCTCTAGCCAAAATCTTTGCCTTACTTTATTATACCCATGTAATAATAAAATAAATAATAAAACACTTACTATGATATAATACAACCACATACCATAATAATTACGAATATATATATTTGTTTCCTTTATACGATTTCGTACTATTACATTCGCATATATTTCGTCATATTTAAAAAATAATCAATCGGCTTCAGTATTGAATTGTGAATTATGAATAAACACAAATCTCACCACATCTCTTACGTCTCATTGTTTTAATACTGTCTATATCTCGACATAAAAAGGTAAGAACGAAGTTGACGCGCGATTAGTTTGCTGGTTTATATAAGATATAGATATATTGGAAAGGTCTATCGTGAGGAAGAAGGTCAATTTGTGCCAACATATTAAAACCGGAATCTTTTGCTTCACTTAGAATAATGGATTGGTCGGGCGTAGAAAACTTCCGAACATTTTGCCGTTTTTTACCATTTTTCCTATTTTTAAATGTCTCTCGAAGTTCTATTACTTCGGGATCATTCATAATCATATCCGACTTATATATAATATCATCCACAATCGCATCATTGTTTCCTAAAGAATTTTTAACATGTTTGCTATTAAATAAACGCGTAACCGCCGGGGACAATCTTCGCTCTCTTGCACCATATGTCTGCGAATCATAGAACCCCCCAACATTAATTAAATGAATTGCTAAAAATCCGCCGGGAGATAGCCACTTGTAACAGTTTTCAAACAACATTCGCCTATTTGAAATACTATACACGGCAAACTCTAGCAAAGTAATAAGTGTAAATTTTTCGGCATCAAATGTAAGCTGGTTTGTTCCGTCTCCTAAAATAAACTTATTCTCCGGATATTGTTTTGCCGAATATTCTATCATATCGCTCGACTGATCCATACCATAACAATTATACCCCTTTGAACGAAGCGTGTTCACATGTTTACCCGTCTTAGAACCTATAACTAAAGCATCAGTGCTAGTAACAGGAGAAGCCTTGTTTAGAATAATTCCGACCTCATAGTCATCGTACACATCGCTATAAAATAAATTTTCATACATGGTGGTATAAAAACTATCAAGCGACTCTTCGCCTGTTTTCAATGTAAACTCTTTATTCATAGTAAACCCCTCTTTAGTTGTATTTGATCCTGAACCAGTTCCTTTAGACGTTGTCTCTAAAAAGAACAAGCGATAAATGTATACAAGAGACACGAGAATAATCAAAAATACCATCAGGACTACCCAACATGAAGAAGTATTTATTCTATTAATTGCTGTGTCAATAATTGTCATTTATTTATATGTATTATTAATATATATTTTTTATAGAAAAAATAGTATATGGAAACCGAATTTCAAATTAATGATATAAGAACGTCCTCCGACTTTAAAGGAGAATCATTTTCAAAGTATAAAAAAACAGATGTTAGAAAAGAATTACTAAACTCATTGCTAAATGGAAAAATTGAACACGCATGCAACTGGAGTTCCGAACTTATTTGTGCCGGACAATTTTTAGACTTATGGGACATTATATTAACATTTTTAGGAAAACATATTCATTTAGCTAATCCAAAATTAGCAATATACCTAGAAATGCGATACGAAAACTTTAAAACAATTATATCTTCCGGCTACAAAGATGATATATTACGTTTAAGAAATAACCCCAAAATAAGAAGCATGTTTGCTGAAATAATTTGCATACTATGTTCTAGTAACAAAAAACATTGCTTCCAGGGTATTAAAATAAACAAAGAAGAAGAATACGACATGACGCACATGTCTAATAAATTAAAAGCGCCATCGGTATCATATGCGCAGTCTTTTTATTGCAAAGATGATCCTAAAGAATTATTTATCGCTATCAACGAATTTGCGTATCACATATCGCCGGAGTCAAATAACGCTTTACAGGCATGTTTTTGGGTAGAATGGATTATGGAATTTCAAAAAATGTGCGCTAAAAAAAAAGAGAAATGCCTATGCGAACGCAGAAGTAATATACCTGTCGATGAGAAGTTTCAAATGGACCCTATATGGATTTTATGGGAAATTCTAATTCATAATTCAAAAAATCTCGACAGTATAAAAATTAAAATACTGAATAGCATACTATCTCTATACTGCTTAAAGTACACACCCGGTGTAAAAAAAAAACGACGTTACTTGATATATTACGCAATTTCTATTTTAACCGAAAAATATGATACTAAAATAGAAATAACAAAAGACAAAGAGTTAGTAGAGTCTGTGGTAAAAAAAATTAACTCAGTCTACAAACAAATAAAAAAAAATGAAATAGGTCCTAAAGTAGACTATTTAATGACAGATATCAGAAAAAGTTCTCTAGAAAAGACAATTGACAAATTACAACTAATGAATAAGTTTGATTTTATTATGAATGAATCGTGATGCAGTGAAGCAATGTGAATTCTCAACTTTATTACACCTTTTTACATTTAAAATGTCGATTATTATACTTTTTTCAATGATAAAACAATAATTGTTCTTATGATTTTATCCTTACCCTGATGAAGTTTATTATTTGTTCCAACAATTTCATATTTTCCATACCATAAATATTCGGTTTTTTTTCCATTTTTCTTAACAACTCTATACAAATAAATATGTTCGGTTTTGTTTTTATTTAACAAAGGTTCGTTAAATTTTTTTTCATTTTCATCTTGGTCTCCATTATGACCAAATAATGTATATTTTGGATTATTTATATCACTCATATCATCGTCATAAAAGTATGTATCATTCACAGATTTTAATAATGTTGTTTTTTTATCAATTCTTGGATTAATTCCAGCACCACTATAAGGTTTACAACCTGTTTGTTCTATTATATATTTTTCAATTCCATTTGGTCCTCCCCATTTTGAAAATTGTTTTGGCTCCATAGTTACTAAGGTTTGTATGCTTGTTCGTAAGATGCATATTATTATAAATTAAAAAGGCAATTCAATTTTATGTATTATATAATTATAATAATAAAACATAACTATAATAAAATTAGGCGTTTAAAGTGTAAAAAGGGTTCATAAATTTATTAAAACATATTTGACTTTTTAATATAGTAAGTAATCGCAGTAACACTAAAAAATAATATTGCACCCCATAAAGTATCCGTAATTGCTGTCCTTAAATTATATTTTTTGAAAATCGCCATATTAGTAAAATCAAAAATACCATATGCACAGAAACCCAATATAAAAGCATCAAATGGTGACTTGTTTACGGATATAATAAAATAATTAAGAAGAATTGCCATAAGAATATATGTAAAAACTGCTGGCGCTAAATTCACCGAAAGCGCCGAATTTTGAATTGCCAATACTGTCTTATCAAATACCGGTTTACCAATAAAATACAAATAAACCGAGTCAACAAGAACCAAAAGTACGGAAGATACAATAAAAGAATTCATTTATTTACTATAGTCTTTAGTATACTATTATATATAATTAAAACAAAATAAAACAAAATAAAACAAAATAA
>Ga0114978_10001318_pt1 | contig 20868 bp, 29 predicted proteins | sample S_140212_EF_Meta_FD_87027 | JGI IMG/M metagenome (GOLD analysis project Ga0114978, IMG submission 87027) | Freshwater microbial communities from Lake Simoncouche, Canada to study carbon cycling - S_140212_EF_MetaG | ecosystem: Environmental > Aquatic > Freshwater > Lake | place: Lake...
TTAACTTTGCTCACATGAGAACAGCTGCAATTTGCCCAACATGTGCTGTGTATGAAAATGCTAAATGCATTGTATACAATGGCCCTTACTTAACTAATATAAAAGCAAATCCTTTAGAGGATCTTGAATCTGTATTAGCTAAAATCAATAATAACTTAGTACCATTATCTGGTACCACTGCTCCTACTAGCTCTGCTACATATAAAGGACAAACTTATTTAAACACAGCTACATCAATGCTGTATTTTGCTAAATCTACAGGTACAGGACCTGCTGATTGGAGACTTGTATTGACTACACCTCTAGTAACACCTGAGTATGCTAACAATGCAGCTGCTTTATTTGCTGGCTTAGTTGCTGGTCAAATATATCGTACAGGAGATCTTCTTAAAATCGTTCACTAATAATCTACCCCCAATCCAATGAGTGTAATCTGTGCAGCTAATCCTTGCCAAACTATACTAAGTGCATCCTGCGTATTTTACGAAGGACCTAACTTGGTATGTACTGGTATAAATACTAATGAAACCCTTGAGTCTGCAATAAAGAAACTTAATGATAGACTGTGTTCAGGTGCTGGTGCTGATGGAACTAGTGGTACTTCTGGTACCAGTGGAACGTCAGGTATAACAGGTACTTCTGGAACTACAGGTACAAGTGGATCTTCAGGATCTACAGGAACCTCTGGTACCACAGGAACTAGTGGCACATCAGGTACATCAGGTACTACTGGGACCAGTGGTACATCTGCTACATCTGGAACAAGTGGAACTTCAGGATTACAAGGTGATAGATATCAAACAACATCAACTTCTACATTTACATTAGGAACTGGTGGAACTATCACTATAGGTACAGGTTTAGCATATTCAGTAGCACAAGATGTTATTATATCTTATGATATAAATAATCATCAAGTGAGTGATATAATTTCATATGATCCTATAACAGGAATCTTAGTCTTTGGTCCTCCTACACAACTAGTTGGATCAGGAACATATTATACATGGGGTGTTAATCTTAATGGAGCAGCTGGAGGAAATGGAACTAATGGTACTTCAGGTACTTCTGCAACTGCTGGTACATCAGGTACTACAGGTACAAGCGGTACTACAGGAACAAGTGGGACTAGTGGGACCTCTGGAACTACAGGTACATCTGGAAGTTCTGGTACAACAGGTACTAGTGGAACTTCAGCCACTGCTGGAACAAGCGGTACAACTGGTACTAGCGGTACAAGTGGCACAAGTGGATTGAATGGAAGTTCAGGAGCTGCTATATCTAACTGGTTTGCAAGTTATTCTAGTAGTGATAATCAAAACATTATAGCTGCAAACACACCAACAGTAGTTACATACACTACAACAGAAATAGCAAATGGTATAATTCTAGACTTTGGTCAACAGATTAGATATCCACATGCTGGTGTATATGAATTTGGATATTCTCTACAAGTAGAAAAAACAGGTGGAGTGAGTACAGACTTAGAGATATGGGTTAAAAAGAATGGTAATAACATTGTTAGAACAGATTCATATTTAAGTATTACAACTGATGGTGTAATACAACTACCATATGTATCCTTTATATTAGAAATGCAAGCTGGTGATTATTTAGAACTTGTATTTTCTTCTACAAGTCAATATGTTAGATTGACAGCTAAAGCATCTAAAACTGTTCCATACACAGCACCTGCTGCACCTTCTGCTATTATTAATACAAAACAAATAGGTGTATCTATAAGTGCAACATCAGGTACTTCAGGAACTAGTGGTACGTCAGGTACTACTGGTACATCAGGAACATCTGCAACATCAGGTACTTCTGCTACAAGTGGTTCATCTGGTACTAGTGGAACCACTGGAAGTAGTGGAACTAGCGGTACTACTGGTACGTCAGGAACTTCAGGAACTAGAGGTACAAGTGGGACAAGTGGAAGTTCTGGTACAACTGGAACAAGTGGAACAAATGGTTCAAGTGGTACATCAGGAGTAGATGGTGCTAATGGTGTAGCTGGTGGTCAGGTTTATTATATGAACCAATCTTTAAGTACATCATCTGCAATAAACTCAGATAAACAATGGAGTCCAATACCTACTAGTACAGGACAAACAACTCAATCATTAACATTAGCATCAGGAGCAACAGGTACATTCAGCACTTTTGCAACTGATACTGGAGTACCTGGTTTAACAACAGTACCTGCTGGTAACTGGTCTTTTACAGTACATATTGAAAATTTATCTACAACAAATGGTTGGGATATATATGTAGAAATGTACAAGTATACTATTGGTGGAGTTTCTACATTAGTACTTACTACTAACTCAGTTTTGGTATTAAATGATTCTAACCCTCAACAAGTTTATGTAGATGCATTTTGGATTGGGGGATCAATTAATTCTACAGATAGATTATATTGTAAAGTTATTGGTAAAAATAATGGTACAGGTATTAGAACAGCTACTTTCTATACAGAAGGATCAACATATTATTCATATTCTCAAACCACTTTCACATCTCCTTCAGGAACTAGTGGTAGTAGTGGAACTTCTGGTATAGATGGTATTGGAACTAATGGAACTAGTGGAACTAGTGGTACAACAGGAACCAGTGGGACAACTGGTACAAGCGGATCTAGTGGTACCACAGGAACTTCAGGAACCTCTGGCTCAAGTGGTACAACAGGTACATCTGGTACTACTGGGACTAGCGGAACTAGTGGCTCTAGTGGCTCTAGTGGTACGTCTGGAACATCAGGTACAACAGGTACATCAGGTACAAGTGCTACAGATGGAACAGGAGGATCTAGTGGATCTTCTGGTACATCAGGAGTGAATGGATCTAGTGGAAACACAGGAAGTGATGGTACAAGTGGTACTTCTGGAATAAATGGAAGTAGTGGATCTTCAGGTTCTAGTGGAATATCTGGAGGAGGCTCAAGTAAAGTTATAAGTTCAGTTTCTACAAATACTAATGCAGGAAGTACAGCAAGTACAGATTATATTTATTTTGGTTCAAACACAATAAACATTACATTACCAACAGCTGTAGGTAATACAAATTATTATACAATAAAGAATGTAGGAACAGGTGTTATAACAATCAACACTACATCTTCTCAAACAATAGATGGAAGCTTAACAGCTCCTATAAAAGTTCAATATTTATCACTAACAGTAATTAGCGATGGTGCTAATTGGAATATTATATAATTATGGCATATACACCTGTCTCACCCTCGTCTTATTATCATTTAGTATCAGCAGCAAGTACAAATCCTTCTGTTGTTAAATCAAGTGCAGGAACTGTCAATGGATGGTACATTTATAATAATGCAACATCTGCAAGAAAAGTTGCATTTCATAATATTGCTACAACACCTACAGCAGGTTCAGGAGTAGTGTATTCGTTAGTGATACCACCTTTATCAGCTGCAAACGTATCATTTCCTGATGGTATAACATTTACAACAGGAATTGCAATAACAACAGTAACAGGATTAGCAGATTCAGATGCAAATGGTGTTGCGTTAAATGATTTAGTAATTAACATATTTTATAAATAATATCATGGCAAACTTACAACCTACAAACGTAATTACATATCCTTTAAATTGGGATGCAAAATCTATAGAGATAACAATTAATGCTTTCCCATTATTCCCTGATACAGTTGAGGTGTTTTGGAAACTTATTGGTGATTCAGATTCATTCAGTGGTTCTACAACAATACCAAATAGTGTGGTTTCACAATGGGGAGTTGATGATTCAGTAATACAGGATTATGTTTTAGAGAAATTGAATTTAAAAACAATATAATTAAATGGCTGTAAAGTATTGGTATGTAGCAAGTAACGGTAGTGCTAACTGGTCTGTAGCAGGAAACTGGTACAATGGTTCTGGAGGTACTGGAGGAGCTGCTGGTTTGCCAACTTCCTCAGATGATGTTATAGTAAATGCTGCTTCAGGAAGTGGTACATTAACTATTGCAGCAACTGCTACTTGTTCTAGTTTAAATACCTCTACATTTACAGGAACACTTGCAGGAGCTTCAGGTTTAAACATTGTTAGTGCAGCCTCTACAGGAGCAACTGTGTTAAGTCTAGGAGGTACTCATAGTTATACAGGGCTTATTACAATATCAGGGTCAGCAGTTAATGGTGTAATACTTGCAAACGGAAAAACTCATGGAGGAGCAGTAACAATTAATACAACAATAGGTAGTTTTGTATTTAATGATTTATTTACTTGTACAGGTACATTAACATTAACAGGAGGTAGTATCAGTGGAACAACTATATCTGTAGGTATATTGTCTACTTCAAATTCAAATACTAGAACATTTAACTTTACTAATTTATATTTAACAGGAGTAATATCTTTTAATCAATCTGTACAAACAGGATTAACTTGGAGTTGTACAAACATATATTTAACAAACACAACAACAAGCTCTAAGTCCATAGCTTTAGGTGGAATTGTTTCTTGTACTAATTTATATTTACAAGGTTCAGGAGCTAATGCTACAACAATAACAGTTGCTGTAACTGCTAATATATATCCTAATGTTTATATAGATAAACCAAACGGTACATTACTTTTTGGAAGTAGTTATTTAAACAGTCTTACATTTGTAACAGGAACTACTATTTCTTGGGCAGCTAGCACAAATACAATAACAATGTATGGTAACGTTACTTTGTGTGCTTCTATGAGTATATCAAGTAGTAGCTATATACTTTTTTCAGGAACAGGAACAGCAACTAATTATACTTTAACGACATTTGGAAAAACATTTACAGGATTACTAACTGTTAATGATGGGGGTTTTTATAATAACAACTTAAATGTAATAGGTGATTACATATCAACATTGTCTGTAGGTAATGCAATAGTTATACAATCTGCTGCATCTGTAACATTTTCAAACAATGTAAATGTTAGCGGTGGTATATCTATAAGTTCAACAAATGGAAGTACATTAATACCTGTAAGTTTTAATAATGTTTCTTCTTCTTTAATAGCCATAACTCTTGGAAATGTTACTTTAGGTAATACAACATTAACAGGAGCTTTAACTCATAGTTCAGGAACATTGACATTTAATTCAAGCACAACAAATAGTATTGGTTCCTTTACTTCTTCAAATAGTAATGTTAGAACGATTAATCTTAATAACGCAACTATAAATCTCACAGGTAATACAGGTAATGTTTGGAATACTAACATAACAACAAATTTAACTCTTAATAGTGGAACTTCTACAATAGTTATAACGGACCCATTTAGTAATACAGTTGCTTTTGTATGCGGAGCTGCTAATACTTATTACACTTTAAAAATAGATAGATCCTCAGCATCAGCTATTACACCAGTAACTACTATTTCAGGAACTTCAACTTTTTATAATTTTATAGATTTAACACAAACATCAGGAGGTACTCATACACTAACATTTAGTTCAGGTCAAACTACAAATATTTATGATACATTTCAAATAGGTAACTCAGTAAATATGACTTATTTGCTTTCAACTAGCACTGGAAATTATTTATTTAATAAAATTAATCCAGGAATAGTTGTATGTCAAAATCTATATATTAGTAATTCAAATGCTTTACAAGTTAATAATTGGTTTGCAATAGGTGGATCATTAGATGCTGGAGGTAATACAAACTGGGTATTTAATAATTTAAGAAGATCGTTAAGTTCTCTTGGTGTTGGATAACAATAAAAAAGAAGCTCCTAACTAAGGAGCTTTTTTATTTCTTCTATCACCATGTCTGGTGTAACACTCTTCTGACATTCAAACTGTCTATCTGTTCCTTTATGGACAGGACACCAATCCCAATCCCCTTTATCAAACTTATACTGTGGATCATTCCAACATCCATGGCATACATTTGTATTCACTGGTCTATGACATTCAAACTCATGATGCTTATCAGTGAAGTTAGATATCATGATCACTGGAGTATCTAGGGCCCATGCTAACCAGCTAAGTCCACTAGATAGTCCTATAAAGAATCTACTATTATATATAACACTCATAGTGTTAGACATACTTTTATCAGATAATGGTTCACAGTTATCAAATGGATTATCTTCTAGTGATGTATTGAACACTTTGTATCCTTCATCATGTAAGTAGTTAATCACTTCTTGCCAATGCTCTCTGGTCCAGAACTTACATCCTGCTGTAGAATTAGTAGCTATAGCAACTTGTCTCATTGCAAGATGCACTCTGCTGTTTACAATCCTTGGTTTAACTTCTTCATAAGGAAGACCTAGAATGTTTGTAGCTGTCTGCTGAAGAGGAATAGTGTTAGGTAATTCTGGTTCTTTATTTGAATTATAGAACCAACCAAGTTTATACATAGCATATATATTAGTTACATTGGTCCCTGGCTCAACAAACTCAAGCTCTGGATATGCATCTTCAAATAAGAAGTTCTTAAATGTACTAACAATCACATCACATCTGTGTTTCACTTTAAATTCTAATACATAAGGTATCCAAGCTATTGTATCTCCTAGAGAAGAACTATCAAATGCAATGTACACTCTCTTACCTTCCAACTGTACGAATTTATCGGACACTTTCACACCATCTTTATACACCACTGTTCTCCAATTAGTGTAATACTCTCTATTGAGTTTTATCCAATGGTTACATTTGATAACATCACTATGAACCAACATATCACCATCATAAAACTCTACACGAAAGTCACTAGTAGATGTACCAGTTATCTCTAAGAATGGTTGGCCTACAAAGTGCTGTGTTATATTATAATCATTTACACTGTTTTTGTGTGGAATAACGGACATTGCTTTCTTATATAGATTCAAATTATTCTTAGCAAAGAATATAGATGGGTTATCAAGTGGCATAGGATAATTGTTAGGAGATGTTAACATATCTCTTATCTGTGGTACTATCATAATAGGGTTTAGGTTTCTTATATAATCAGTGAACATATCATAATATTGAATAAGGTTTCTAGCTAGTATAGGTTTGCCATAACTAATAGCTTCTCTAAGAACAAGAGGATTACATTCCCATGTAGAGTTAAACATAAACAAGTCTGCAGCTTTCATAAATACATCTGTATCATTTCTCTCTCCCCATACAGTTACATTATCAGGAAGATCTTTCATTAATGGTTCCCAATAGTCTTTGAAATTCCCAGCTTGGTTACCTACAAAGTGAAACTCTACATCTGGCATTTGTCTAGCTGCTTCTATTCCTTCTCCTTGGTTCTTTCCTTTGGTCCAAAGTCCTATGTTTACAACATGTTTCTTTGTTGAATCCATTCCAAGATTTATTTTTGCAGCAGTTTTTTCCATCCTAGTTACATGAGTATAATCTATAGGATATTCAATCACTTCTTTATATCCATCAAGGCTAGCAAATGTATCTACATGATAAGGACTACAGAATGCATATGCATCTGGTGTAAACATTTTAGTCTCTGGTACAAAAGATATATCATGACATGTCTCTACTATTCTATATGTTCTATCATCAGCATACAGTCTAGTGATCATCTCTCTATCAAGTCTCTCAGACATTTCATCTATGTGGATGATATCTGGTTCAAATGCTTCAATATGATCAAACAGTTCTAGTTTGTTTTCAAATAGTGTAGCAAACTTACCTGCTGGCATTAGATCTCTTATCTTGTTTCTTTGTACAACAAAGTCTAAACTATGACATTGATATTCTATAACAGCTATTTCTACATCTGTATATTTGCTCAAAGCTTCTATTCTCTTAACAAGAAACTGAGGCATACCACCAGTTGACAGGTGAGGAGCAAGAAACATTATTCTTAAACGTTTAGACATTTTAGATATTAGTTTAGACATTACAACAGGATCTTTCTCTCCATGTAAGAAGAATAGATCCTGCTCACAAGCTGGCAATTTAAACCATGATCTTACATACTTACCCCAGTTATCTTTATTAAACACCTCATCAAACTTATCAAGACTAGCATTAGTGTATATATAAGGAAGACCATCTAAGAACTTATGTTTCCATAACAGCACATTAACTATAGTCTCTTCGTGATATGGAGCATAGTGTTGTGGATCTTTTAGTATCTCTGGGTGATTACACATCCAACTCCACTCATTTAAGAATGGTATAGTGTTTTGACCAGCTACAAAGTATCCAGTCTGTCTATACTTATCTCTAACAGATTGATTTACATTAAATAATTCACATGCTGGATATTCTAATGTCTTAGCTAGTTCATTGCTACCTCTTCCATTGATGAATAGATAGTCATATATACCCTCTGTGAAATATGGAAACTCACAATCTGTAGGATAGTAGTTGAATATTCTATCTACATACTTAGTTGCTACACTGTCAGAATCTACATAACATATTGTCTCAGCAAATCTCTTAAGAGCATCTTTAACTATAAGAGGTCTTTGTATTAGTAGATTGTATATTCTAGAATCATCTCTATCTATATAAGATGATTTTGGTACATCTTCCACATCACATTCCCAGTAAACAGTGTTAGCTCCAGGAACCTCCCTATGATCATTTAACATGTACACTGTAATTGGTATATCACTAAACTGTTGAATACTCTCTACAGCCATACATACAGTGCTGTGATAAGAAGTGTTTGCATATAGAACATACATTTTATCTGCTTTCATATTTGTATCTGTAAAACTATAAGGCATGGTATTTGATTTTGAAAACAAAGGTAGGAAAAATATATTTACCTTATGCTATATTATGCTGGAAATATATTTCATACCCTTCGTTATTCCAAATATAAATTTTATATTTGCTAGATATAAATTGGTACAATCATTGCATCATTCCACTTACCATCTTAAAGTGTATATATGCTATAATAACACCCACTCTCCCTTATGGAAAACGCATTTGAACAACAAGTAGAAAAAGAATTGAAAAGCATGGATCAACGACTATATGATCTAGAGGAGAAGATGACTTCTATAGACACCAAACTAACACAAGTTGTAGACGCTATCTTAGGCAATGCATTAACAAAAACAGGGGGATTTGTTACTGATTTGAATGAACTTAAAGCTAAGATAAAAGAATTAGAAGATAAGATACAGAAGCAAGAAGAATTCAAGAAGAGATTCTCCTGGACTGTAGGTATAATCATTGCAATAGCAGGACTTATCCAATACTTATCTATTGTATATAAAAATGTAAAAGGATAATGAAAAGCTGGAAGACAACTTTATCAGGGTTAATACTTGCAACTATGGTTGCTGTACAACCATTAGCAACAGATGGACTAGACTTAAAGAAAGACTGGTTTAAATTTGCTATAGCTATTGGTATTGCTTTGTTTGGATACTTTTCTAAAGACCATGATGTAACAGGTGTATAAATTATGGTACTAGAACTTAAAAGAAAGATATTTACAGATGACTCTACAATAGGAGAACTTTCTATTGATGGAGAATTTGTATGTTTTACATTAGAGGATAAAGTTAGAGATGTAAAGATTCAAAATGTAACAGCTATTCCTTATGGAAAGTATGAAGTGATCATTAACTTCTCAAACCGCTTCCAGAAATACATGCCTCTACTTCTTAATGTACCTAACTATGCTGGTGTACGTATTCATCCAGGAAATAAATCTTCTGATACAGAAGGATGTATTCTTGTAGGAAGTTCTAAGTCATTAAACTTCATTGGTAACTCAAGAGCTACATATAAAACTTTGTTTACTAAGATGAAAGCAGCTGCAAAAACAGAAAAACTTTATATTAATGTTACTAAATAAATTCCTTGATAGTCTTGAGAAACAATGGTTAGCAATAATCGTTGCAGCATTATGGCTATTCACTTACACTGCTAGTCAAGAAAAGAATAATGCATTGCTTGAACAAACTAAATATTTAGAAGTTAAAGTGATTGAGCTTGAAAAGAAAGATCATGAATCTGATAAGATGATTGATAGCTTATCTAAAGTGGATACAGTGATTGTTAATAGAATTAAAACCATTAAACAAAAAGAATATGTACAAATTAGGATTATTGATAGCTTGCCTGTTAGTGGGCTTCAGCAGTATTTCACAGATCGTTACTCAGAAAAATGATTCTGTCGTCACCCTTAGTGAAACTATTTCTAGGAAGGTTGTTTCTGATCTTGTACGTTATGATTTTGCTAAGAATATTATCAAAGAACAAGAGATAAGAATCAAGAACTATCAGAACAAAGAGATTCAATTTAAGAATCAATTAGATATAAAAGACTCTATTATATTCTATCAGAAGGGAATGCTTGATATACAAAAGGAGATTATCAAGAGTAAGAAACCTTTAGAAATACATGGATATGTTGGTGTTCAATCAACACAGTTTACATTAAGAGAACCTACATTATATACAAACCTAATGCTTGAATTCACAAGATTCAATATAGGAGCTCAATACTTTGTTCAACCTAGTAACCCACCAGGATATAGTGTGGTGTTAGAATATAACTTATTTTAATATGTTTAGTACTACAAATCATTATATAACAATATTCGCTGTAATAATGGCAATGTCATTTATAGTGGGTGCTATCTATTATGTAAACAAAATATTTTCAAACAATACACAAGAGATCTTAGTTAGATTTATACTATTGGTATTTACAGCTTTGGTTGGTGTATTTGTAGTTGATAAAGTGATAGCATTTGGCCTTCCTTTATTATCTGATCATCAGAATGATCAACTATTCGACCTAATAAAAACCCTCACCTTAATGATATTTAGTTATTATTTTGGTACTAAAAAAGAAAAAGATGCAACTGAGTAAACACTTATCACTTGCTGAAGTTACAAGAAGTGAATCAGCAAAACGAAATGGTATTAGCAATCAACCAACTGCAGAGCACTTGGAAAACTTTAAGCTATTAGCTGAAAAAGTATTTGAACCTATTAGAGAACATTTCAAAGTTCCTATTCATATCTCTAGTGGATACAGAAGTCTTGCTTTAAATAAGAAGATAGGTGGATCATCAAGTTCACAGCACTGTTCTGGTGAAGCTATTGATATTGATATGGATGGAACATCTATTACTAATAAGCAAGTTTTCGATTTCATTAAGCAACATCTAGAATTTGATCAACTTATATGGGAATTTGGTACAGCATCTAACCCTGACTGGGTTCACGTATCATATGAATCAACTGGTAAACAACGTAAGCAAGTTTTAAGAGCTATTAAGCAAGGTGGAAAAACAGCTTACACTCCTTATAAATAATAACCAATGGCAAAACAAACCAACACTTCAGAAAAAAGAATTAAGATTAAAGTGAGCAGACCAGGTGTGCACGCTAAAACTAAGACATCTAAACTTAAATCTTCTAAGAATTACAAGAAGCTTTATAAAGGACAGGGATAATGGATTGGGAATTAACCTTTGCTCTCTATTGGCCTCACGATAGATTTGCTGTAGGATGGGATGTTCTACATGCTGATGAAGTATATAATTACAACACATATATATTGTATTTAGGAATACTTACAATAACATTAGACGTAAATAATTAAACTAGTTAGACTTGTTCTAACTATTTTTGTTATTTTAATTTGGTAAAAAATAAACACTTATAGTGAAAAATACTTATTTTTGTATAATAAATAAAATTTAAACAAATGGCTATACCATCTAGACAGATAGGCTGGAGTACAGAAGATAACCTGTTATGGCAAATCTCTAAGCAATTAGAAAGACTAACACAAGTGACTGGTAATAGTGTAAGTGGATCTCAAACACTTACACAAACACTTGTTATTGGAAACAATACAGGTGGGAATGATATATTGTTAAATAGTACTGATGCAATACAGTTAGAAAATAATTCATCACTTAGAAAAGGAACTTATGACTTTGGTCAAGGTGGTGGTGTTTCACGTATATGTGGTGTAGATTATGAGGATATGTGGCAAGGTGGAATTAGACATGTATTTGATTCCAATGGATTTATAAGAAATTCAACTAACTGCTTTAATATTATACCTAATTCAAGTTTTGATGATACTTTAAGATTTAAAATTGGTTCATTCTGGACTTTGGATGATGGTACTACTTATGAATGTACTGATGCAACAACAGGAGCTGCTGTTTGGCAATTATATTCTACACCTCCTAAATATAAAGTATTCACTGCTTCATTAACACAGAGTGGTGGAGATAATCCAAATGTCAGTTATGGAGATGAAACTTTAGAGGTTGGAAGAACTTATGAAATTACAGTAGATACAGTAGTTAATATGATACCATACGGTGCACCAAATAATAACATTGGAACAAAATTTATATGTAATCAACAAGTAAATGTCTGGGGTCAACCATCAAACATTATAAATGTTAACTTAGGTGCTCCAGTAGCAACTGTATTAGAAAACACTATTGGAAATATATGGTTTACATATAATGATACTGGACTATATGATGTAAATTCAAGTTCATTATTCCCTAGTAATAAAACATGGTGTTCAGCTACATTATCTAATTATAATAATGATGCTACAAATGCAATTTTTGGATATTATACAGACAGTATAGTTCAATTACAAACTTTAACTCCAAATGATCAAAGGTATAATAATACTGATACTTCAATTGAAATAAGAGTTTATAACTAATAAATAAAACATGGCAATACCTAGTAGACAGATTGGATGGAGCACTAAAGCTAACTTACTATGGCAGATATCTAAACAATTAGAACGTCTGACATGTGTAACTGCTGGTGGATGTAACACAACTACTACCACTACTACCACTATTAGTTACTATTATTATTCAGGAGACAATTGTATTAGTCCTTTATTTAGTCAAATTATTAGAACTACTGTTTCTCTTTCAATAGGTGATGTAGTATTAACTGATGATGGAGCTTGTTATACTATAAATTCAACTTATGTAGGTCCTGATTATTCTGTAGAGTATGTATCAACTGAGACATGTTTTGTAGATCCTTGTCCAACCACCACCACTACAACAACTACAGCTCCTTTAGTTAATACAAATTCTACATTTGTTGATTGTCCAGGTGCTTGTGATGCTGGTCCATGTTCACAACCATATGATTATTTTGATGTATGGATGACACAAGAATGCATAGATACATTTCCAACTGTTGGATGCGTAATATGGTTAGATGATAAAGCAACAATACCGTTCCCTAATGGAAGTTATAATGATGGTACTGGTCTTGGTTGTATATACATAACAAATGGAACGATAACTTCAACACCACCACCTGTTTTTACTGACACTACATTTATAAATTGCCCAGGTAGTTGTTTTATAGGATGTGTAGTACCTTATAATTATTATTCAGTTTATATGTCACAAGCATGTATAGATGCATGGCCAACTAGTGGATGTGAAGTGTGGTTAGATGCAAATGCAACAGAACCATTTCCAACAGGAAGTTATCCTGGTTTAACTGGATGTATTGAAATAGAAAATGGAGTAGTTATTTAAACTACATTAAAAAATAAAATTAAAACCAACTACATTATGAAAGATTTAAAATTTGTACAAGCTTGCCCTAGCGACGTTTATTACACATGGCAAGTGAACCTTTGGATGGAAAGCCTAAAAGAAATAGGACACTCTGACAAAGCAATCAATCTTATATTCACTCCTAAAGGAAGAGAGAATAGAGATAAATGGAAACAGATAGAAGACCTATATCCAGAAGGTGAGTTTCATTACTATGAGGATGAGGATAACTTAAATCGATTGTTAGGAATATACATTCCTGTACTTAGACCATATGTTCTTTGGAAACATTTCAAGAAACATCCAGAGCTAAGTGAGAAAGCAATCTTCTATTGTGACTCTGACATTTTATTCATGAAGGATTTTAATGTAGATCAGTTCTTAGAAGATGACATCAACTACCTATCAGATACAAACAGCTATATCAATGCTAAGTATTTTGATAGTAAGATACATCAAGTGCTACCAGAGAAACTGGAAGAATATAAAAACAGAGACATCCTTGCAGAAATTGCAAGTGTTGTAGGAATAAGCAGAGAAATCTGTGAAGCTAATAATGATCATTCAGGAGGAGCACAATATCTATTAAAGAATGTAGATGGTGACTTCTGGAGTAAGGTGATGAATGATTGTATTCTTATAAGAAGCTATTTACAAACAGTGAATAGAGAATACTTTAAAGATGAAAATGCTGGATACCAAAGTTGGTGTGCTGATATGTGGGCTGTTCTTTGGAACATCTGGTTGAGAGACCAAGAAACTAAAGTGGTCAAAGAATTAGATTTTGCATGGGCTACAGATCCAATTATTAAATTAGATACACATACAATCTTTCATAATGCAGGAATAGTTTCTGAAACAGGAAATGGTTACCCAGCTTTCTACAAAGGTAAATATCACATGGGAACTGATCCAACAAAAGATCCTAACTTAGACCTTGTTATTAATGATGAGAATTCAAAGAAATATTGCACATCGTTTTATGCTACTAAGCTAAAAGAGATAAAAGATAAATATAAATTAGACTATTAATAATGGCTATACCAAGTAGACAGATCGGTGGAAGTACAAGAACTAATCTTCTTTGGGAGATATCTAAGCAATTAGAGCAACTAATCTGTATTAGAAGCGGTGGCTGTGGATCTACAACCACATCTACCACTACTATTATAGAACCTACCACTACTACAACTACATCTTATCCTATTCCTATAGAATGTATTGTATATAATGCTGCTAATGGTAACATATACATATATGATCCATTAACTAATTTATCAGTTGAAATACTTAGTGATGAATTTATAAATTATTTTCAAGTAGCAAATACTGATACAAAATTATGGACTTCTCAAGGTGGTGGTTATATAAATGAATATGATATAACTTTTAGTCCTGGTCCTACTCTTACATATAATAGACAAATTAATACTGGTAGTATAAGTGTTACAGGAACATCTGCAATTGACAATACTACATTAATTGTAGGTGATGCTTTCACTCTAGGAATTTATGAATTAGATATAACTACTACCACTTCAATAAATACATTTAAAGGTAATATAGAAGCTGGATATGTTGTAGTTGATCTATTATTAACCACTTCTGGTAAGTTAATAATAGTTGCAGATGATGCAGCTACTGTAAGTATTACAAAGGTATATCAATATGATTATGCTACTTGGACATTAGAAACAAATCTTGATTTAAGTAGTCAGTTACCTACATTAAATTATGGTGTAGGAATAGCAGAATATGATGGTAATATATATTTATTTACAAGAATTGGTAATTGTGGCATTAATACTACACCATCAGGAGTTTATATATTAGATCCATTAACATATAACATAACTCTTGTAAATAGTACAGGACTTAGTTGTCCATCTGGAGCATCTAGTTGGTTACCATGTAATATTACTAGTATTACACCTGGTACACTTACTACAACTACATCAAGTTCTACAAGTTCTACAAGTTCCACAACAACTACAAGTACAACACTAGCACCAACAGGATTTAATACAATCTATACACATTTTGAAGCTTTATAATTATGAATATTGAAGATATAAAATTAAAGGTACAAGAGTTAGCTGTTTCTACTCCTAATGTTAATAGTATTTCATATGGATATAAGTTTGTTGGAAAAGAACAAACTGATGAGCTTTGTATAATATATGGTGTAGAAGAAAAAAAACCTATATCTGAATTATCTCCTGAAGAAATTCTACCAAATGAGATAACTATAGGTGAACAAGTTTTAAGAACAGATGTATATGAAGTGAGTAAAGCAGAACTAATTGCTTGTAATCCTTATTGTGGAGCAGTAGCTGGACCTAACTCAGCTGCTAATAGAGCTTTTACAAGACCATTAAAAGGTGGTTTATCAATTACATCAACTAATGAAGTTGGTTTTATAGGAACTATGGGATTTATAGGAGTGCATACAGAAACACAAACATTAGTAGGTGTTACTAATAATCACGTAACTATACAAGATGCATTTTATACATCAGAAAGAAACTTAGCTGGTGTTATTAAGAATGAATATTCTCCAGTAGATTATGTATATCAAAATGGTGAATCTCCAACTATTCCTACAGATCCTGCTTATACAATTGGAAGATCATTAAGATATGTTCCTATTGTTAAAAAAACAACTGGAACTAATTATGTAGATGGTGCAATATTTTCTTTAGAATCTGAGGATGTAGATATAGCAACATCATATCAACAAGCTGGAGTGAGTGATTATACTCAACCTCTTCCATTTGCTTCAACAGCAGAAATAGATAATTTATTAACTACAAATCCAATGTTATATAGTTCTGGTAGAACTACAGGACCTAAAGGTGGAGCAAGTTGTCCAGTTAGAATATTTGCTTTATTTACAACAGTAAATTTAACATTTAAGTTACAAGGAGTTGATACACTAACTAGTTTCATTGATCAAATAACATATGTTAAACCAGAGAATGATCCTAGTTTATCAACTATTTGCGCTAATCCTGTATATCCAGGAGATTCAGGATCTGCATTGATTGCTGATTTTGATGGTGTAAGAAAAATAATTGGATTGGTATTTGCTGCAGGATCAGTTGGTGGTATAATCTATTTCGGATATGCATGTAGAATTGATAGAGTGGCTGCTGAACTAGGTATAGAAGCTTGGGATGGAACAGCTAAAGGCTATGTAGATCCAGCATCTATTACATATAAAACTACTATTAATGGTAGCTCAAATAAAATATTATCATGTGATGATGTAAACTACTGGCAAGTAGGACTTACCACATTAGATAACCCTTGTTAAACCTAAACTATTAACCATAAATTAAAAAAAGAAAAATGGGAAGCATTAATTCAAGACCTTTAAAGGCTTATGTTAGATTCGATGGATCTGGCAGAATAGTTGCAGGAAGCTTAATCCTTAGAAAAAATAAGCCAAAAGTGGGTAAATGGAAAGAGATACAAGCATATGAGTGCTGTAATCCTACAACCACTTCAACCACTACAGCTGCACCAACAACAACTAGTACAACAACTGTAGCACCAACTACAACAACAACCACTTTACCTCCAGGATAGTCATGAGAAGTAACAATAATAATAAGCTTAAAGCTTTTGTACGTTTTGATGGTTCAGGACGTATTATACCAAGTAGTTTAATTGTACAAGCATTTAAACCGAAGGTGGGTAATTATAAAGAAATAGATGCTAAGGAATGTTGTAACTATACAACTACAACCACCACAACAGCTGTTCCTACTACTACCACAAGTACAACGGTTGCTCCAACAACAAGTACTACAACCACTAGTCCAGGATAATTTAAAAAATAAATAATGTCAAAACTAAAGGCTTTTGTTAGGTTTGATGGCTCTGGGAGAATAGTTCCTAGTAGTCTTATATTACAATCAAACAAACCTAAAGTTGGTAATTGGAAAGAAGTAAATTCTAGTGAGTGTTGTAATTACACTACCACCACAACAACTACAATAAGACCAAATTATATAATACAACGTTGTGGATATCCATCTCAATTACTTATTATAAGTTATAAAGGAGAAGAATTAGCAGTAGGTAACGTTATTAAAACTTTATCAAGACGTTGTTATACAATAATCAATACAACAACAGATCTTCCAAACTCAGAATATGTTCCTGGTGTTTATAATAGTTGTTCAGTATGTATAAGTTCTCTTACGACAACTACCACTACCACTATTAATAATTAAAATAATAACAAACAAAAAAATAAAATCATGGCATTAAAATCCCTATTTCCAGAAGAAATGATGGAAAGCTCAGGAAGTGGTCTTACATTAGAGACTATAGCTGGTAAACTTTCGTACTTCTACGAACAACTACATTTACTACATTTTCAAACTACATCATTTGCTGAGCATGAAGCTTTAGGAAAGATTTATGATAAGGTGGGTGATTTCCAAGATGAGATTGTTGAGAAGATTATGGGTTATACAGGTAAGAGAATCAAAGCATTCAAAATTGATGTCTTGAAAGATTATACAAGTGGTATGCCTAATCAAGTGGTAAGAGAACTTGTTAAGTTTGCTAAAGACTTAGAAGAGTTTGGTGAAGCTAACAATATGCCAGATATTGAAAACGTAGCTCAATCTCTAAGTGGAGAAGCAGCTCAGACATTATACAGATTAACTTTGTCATAATGGAGATAAACAGAAAACATTTTCCAAAGGTGATGCAAGATAACGATGAAGTTTTTCTTGCACACCTAGAAGGTGTAATAAGTTCTGTTGATGAATTATGTAGTCTAGAGATTACAAAGAACAATGATAGCTACAGATTCAGAATAGCAGCAAGTCTTCCTATGTATAACAATATGCTTATAGAAGAAATACTTAAGTTCTGTAATATGTTTCACATCAAACTTGATATGAGCAAGAGTATTAAAACAACAAGTGTAATAACATTTGAAATAAATTTGGAAATGTAACAAATTTAATATACATTTGTTACATAAATCAATTAAATAATTTACATTATGGCACAGTACGATCCTGCAAAAAGGTACACATGGACTCCTGAAGACACATTCACATTAACAGGACAACAGTTTGGATTAATTCTAAACACAGTTAGAGCTTATTTATCATCAGAGGAAGCTGCAAGGTTTCAATTAATGATGCAAGCTAACGAAGTTATTGAGAAATTGATGATTGAAGGTGTTGAGAATGATACCATTAAGGAAGTAGAAGCTCCTATTAAAGAGATTTCTTCAAACGATCTTTAAAAACCTAGGTGTTGGGAGATGAATAACACCCGAACAAAAGCTCTTCTCTATGAGAATATACGAACCAAAGAATCGAATAGATGTTACAACACCCAAGGGAGATGGTGTGATTCTTTTTGTGACTGATTATGGTCATGAAACAGATACCATCTATACAATTATAATTAACTCAACAGGTGAGATGTGGCAATACACTCACTCACAAATTATTGTTAAACCCAATATAACATTTAAACGCTATGGCAACAAGTAATACAAAAGGTGGAAGTCTAACTGGACTTAAAGCATCAAATAAAAGAGTAGGACCTGTAGATCCTAAAGGTGCTTGGACTAAAGTACAAAAGAAAACATTAGCTGGTGCTAAGGGGAAAGCTAAGCTTACTCCAGATAAACAACTTGGTGCTACCAAGATGAAAAAGAAATAGTTATGGCTACTGTTAAAAAATCTATTAAGAAAGCACAAGTAGGGGATACTTTAAAAAAGAAATATCCTACTATAGATATGTATAGTACTAAGAACTATGATCTTAAAAAAACTACATATCCTGGAGGAGATACTAAGACTGAAACAACATTTAAACCTAATGGTGGAGTTAAATTTGATGTTCCTTCTATTAAAAAGAAAAAAGCTAAATCAGGAACTACTATAACAAAAGCTAAAGATGGTAAGTGGATGCAAAAAGTCTCTGCTTCTATAAAGAAGCGTGGCACTGCTGGTAAATGTACACCTATCACTAAACCTGGTTGTACTGGTAGAGCTCGTACCCTTGCAAAAACTTTTAAAGCAATAGCTAAGAAAAAGAAAAACAAATAATGAAGAGTTCTAATATCAGAAATGTTACTAGAAGAGCTAAGCTTAGAGGAATTACAGTATCTGAACTTATTCTTATTGAACAAGAAAAACAGATAAAAATAGATCAAGGATTTAAATGGTGTAATTCCTGTAAAGATTGGTTATTAAATTCAGAGTTTGGAAAAGCTCATTCATATTGTAAACAATGTTATAGAGATAGAAGTAACTCTAGGTATGATTTAGATAAACAAAGATCCCATTTATTAAAAAAGAAGTATGGAATTACTTCTGATAAATATAATCAAATGTTATCTGAACAAAATCACAAATGTTACATTTGTCATATACATGAAGATAAACTAGATCGATCATTAGCTGTTGATCATTGTCATACAACTGGAAAAGTTAGAGGACTATTATGTGGAAACTGTAATAGATTTCTTGGACAAATTGATGATAACATCAATACAGCAGAAAGATTACTAGAATATCTTAATAAATATAAAAACATTCAAGAAGATTGCTAAATCTAATAAGAAGAAATAATGTCTAAGTTAAATCCTCAGAAAGCATCAGCATATGTAGGCCCTGGTGTACTACGTAAAGGTGGTAAAATTACTCCTGTTCCAAATGGTCCTCTTATTAAAAAGAAGGGTGCATTTAAAGGAAGCACATTGAAATCTGGTGGTGCAATCAAGAAAGCTGCTAGTGGTCTTACAACTACTACAGAAACTACTATTGATCCTAAATTAAAAATTACTAGAGATTCTATTAAGAATGAACAAAGAAAGATAATTTGGAAAAAATCTTATGAGAATTCTGAAGGTAAGAAAAAGGGACAAGATTTTGATACTTGGTATAAAGAGTTTGATCAAAGAACAAAAGAAAATTCTAAAAAAGCTCCTGAACCAAAAGAAGAAAGAACTTTCTTTGGTGGTAATAATGGACCTAACTCTCCTTGTAAAGGAGGTAAATGTTCTGGTTTAAATAGTAGTAGTAGAAATGGTTCTACAATCAAAAAAGCTAAAGCTGGAGGTATGATTAAACGTGCTGATGGTTCATATTCTAAACGTGGATTATGGGATAACATCCGTAAGAACAAAGGAAGTGGTAAGAAACCTACTAAACAAATGTTAGTACAAGAGAAGAAGATTAAAGCTAAATCTAAAAAATAATGGCAAATTGTAAAAATTGTAATTCTAAGCTAAAAGCATATGCTAGAATTGATGGAACAAACACACTTGTTTCAGGAAGTCTTGTTTTAAGATTAACAA
>Ga0114978_10001320_pt1 | contig 20852 bp, 9 predicted proteins | sample S_140212_EF_Meta_FD_87027 | JGI IMG/M metagenome (GOLD analysis project Ga0114978, IMG submission 87027) | Freshwater microbial communities from Lake Simoncouche, Canada to study carbon cycling - S_140212_EF_MetaG | ecosystem: Environmental > Aquatic > Freshwater > Lake | place: Lake...
CAGCCTCACACGTCGCACAGACCCTGGCGGAATGGCGCACCGCAGGGGAATCGGCTGGCGATATTCAGTTCTGGCGCGCACACGTCGCCCAGTTTGAAAGCTCGAAGGCTTACGCACAAGTTGTCGCGGCATTGCTCGAACGTCGCGATACCGTGGCGGCACTGGGACTGCTCATGCAATGGCTCAGTCAACAAGAAGAGGTCGGGCTCGATGCCGGGTACTTATCGTTCGAAGAACTCCTGTTATGGTGGATGGGAATTATCGTCGAAAAGGGGGCAACCGCCAAAGACGATCCCTGGCCACTGATTCGACGAATGTTCGACTACCTCGAGGCGAATGCGGGTGAACTCTGGTCCGCCCCCGCATCAACGGATGTGGCGAGTGAATCCACGAAACCCCCGGAATCTCATCGTAATGAAGGAGTGGCAGGTGGCGTTGAAAACGAAGGGGATGACGAGCTAGGCGACGACGAAGAAGACAAACTGTTTGGTGCCGCCTACGAAGGGGTTGTCTATCGCGATAGTGCTGACGATGGTCAGGAGGGAGAGACGATGGACGATCGCCCCTCCTTCCAGCGTCAGACCGAATTTGAATTGATCGAACGCGAACTCGAACCGCGTCTGAAGTTTTTGCGAATGATCGCACAGCTTTGGCAGATGGGGGCCACCCTGGCGGTCGAACGTGAACTGGTTCCCGTCGATGCCCTGTCAAATGCGATTCGCGATTCTCGATTAGCCCAGGCCGATTCATTACGTCACTGGTTGCGGCATTCGATTGAATTGCAAGCCGACTTGACCAAGCTCATCGACCGCCTCTGGAAGCAAGAGATTGGCAAGACGACTGCCGAGCATGATGCCAATATTGAATACGACACCCAGCTGCAAACCAAACTGTTTCTCATTCAGAACACGATTCAAACCGCCCTCAGCTGTCGATCCGCACAGTGGTGCCTGGCCTGCGCACTCTCTCCGGCGGATGACACCGTTAAGGCAACGGCGGATGACGTGCGAATCATCGACATCTACCGAGGTGTCATGCAACGCAACGAAGAAGAAGTGAGTCGGATTCTGCCGGGGCTGCTGAAATCTCTGCAAACCAAGCCATTGCTCTACATCCCCCTCGAACATGGTGGTGAACCGAAGCAAATTCTGACCGCCCGATCAATGCAGACCGTGATCCGGTTCCTGCTAGCGCACCTGCCGCAACTCGGAATGCTGCGTGAGACCTGGCACCTTCTTAAAACCGCACGTCAAATGGAACGCGCTTCCCGGCCCAAGGGGATGGCCGTTACCGAATTTGATCGACTTTTTCGCATTGCATTGCGACATACACTGGAATGCGTCATCAAGGCGTCCAGTGATTGGAAGGGGGGCAAATTCAGTGACGATGATTTGATTCAGATCGTGAATTCGATTGTTGCCAATTATCATGATCAGTGGAATGAGCACAGCAACACGATGCGGCTTTCGACGGTTGAAGCACTCAAATTAGAGCCGCTTTGGGAAGAAACCGCAGATTTTGTCAAAACCTATGGCTCGTACATTCTGAACGCGCGACTGCTGACACTGGGAAATGTCCGCGCCATCCTGCATGGGGGTGTCGAACGTTTCCTCGATCACCTCGCGCAAAACGAAGACCCGCTGCATCCGATTAAATTGCTGGAAGACATCCGCAACGGAAATCTGGATCGGGACGAAGCCGCCGAACAATTGAACCTGATTTACCAGGTGGTAGTCGAGAAATTCGATCGATTTCTTGAATATAATACGACGACAACCCAGTCGGATTACGGCGAACATTTTTATTCGCTGCTCGATTTTCTCAGGCTGGAAACGACCTACGATCGCGATGCCTGGAACATGATTCCCGCAGCGGTTGCTCATGAAGTCTTGACCCGTTTGGGAAAAACGGAAGCCGCGACGATGTGGGAAGATGTGATCTCCCTCAAAACTGAAGAGCAGGCGGATAATCACGTGCGGCATCTGGAACAGTTGCAGAAGAAGTACGGAATGAAAATGCCTTCAGTGGCGAATCATCTGGAAGAGCGTTTCGTGAAGCCGCTGTCCGTCAATCACATGCTGGCGCGGATTCGGCCCGCCTGTGAAGATGCCGAAGCAGGCAGCAAACCTTCTCTGGCATTTGATGCACTCGAAATTGCCGTCGAAAACTACCTGAAAACGACTTCGGGATCAGGGATCGAAATTCCTGCCTGGCTGCGAACACTCGAAGAAGAGCTCAATCGAGTCCTCGAATTAGGGGAAACAACCCCTCCGGATTCTGAACCCCAACTGCATCTCCCGATTCCGCCACTCAGTCTGAAAGAAGTTCGACACCAATTGAAGCAATGGAAACAACCACTCACGGAACGCAAGGGAAAGGCTTAGCCCGAGCCCCTTCGATTCCCCTGACGGTGATGTTTCCAACGTCGTTTCAATCCCGGACAAAACCGTCTCGTGGGATTCCCCACGTTGACGGGACGGGATCCGGTTCCTATAACCGCCCGGCACTGATGCGGCTTGCCGTTTCGGAATCTGTTGTTGCCGATTTTTCGGTCCAATCCCTTTGTATAGGATTGTCCTCGCCATGTTAAAAGTTCAATTGCCTGACGGTTCTCTTGTCGACCATCCTGATCACGCCTCGGCGTTTGATGTCGCCACTGCGATCAGCCCGCGACTCGCTGCTGCTGCACTCGGAGCGGTCGTGGCGGGACAGGTCACGGATCTCATGCGGCCACTTGCCGAAGTGACGGAAGACCGGCCCATTCCGCTGCAGCTTTTGACCGAAAAAGATCCCGCCTCGCTCGCCATCCTCAGGCACTCGACCGCCCACATCATGGCACGAGCGGTGATGCGGTTGTGGCCTGATGTTGAGCTCGCTTTCGGACCAACGACTGGCAATGGATTTTATTACGATATCTCGTGTGCGCATACGATCAGCGAAGATGATTTTCCGCGGATCGAGGCCGAGATGCAGCAAATCGTCAATCAGGCGGAACCGTTCGAACGATTCCTGTGCGACCGCGAGGAAGCCCTCAAGCTGGTTGATGGGATGTCGCAAAAACTGAAGGTCGAACATATCCAGACCGGTCTTGCCAGCCATCCGACCGTCAGCTTCTACCGTCAGGGAGAATTTGTTGACCTCTGCCGTGGGCCACATATTCCCGATGCCAAACGGGTCAAGGCTTTTAAGCTGTTGTCGGTTGCGGGTGCCTACTGGAAGGGGGACGCCAGTGGCAAGCAATTGCAACGCCTGTACGGAACCGCGTGGTTCTCTCAGAAAGACCTCGATGCCTATCTCGATCAGGTGAATGAAGCCAAACGCCGTGATCACCGCGTCTTGGGAAAACAGCTCAATCTGTTCACGATCAGTCAGGAAGTGGGCCAGGGGCTTTGTCTCTGGTTGCCCAAAGGAGCCACGATTCGGGCGACCCTCGAAGATTTCATCAAACGGGAATTGATCGCCCGTGGCTATCAGCCCGTCTATTCCCCCCATATCGGCCGGGTCGATCTGTACGAGACCAGTGGACATTTTCCCTATTACCGCGAATCTCAGTTTGCACCGATCTTCGGCCATGATGCCGGGGCACTGGTCGATTACTGGGTTCGTCGGCTCGATGCCCTGATCACAGACGGAACACCCTTCTCGGCCGAAGATGAACAGAAACTGGCCGATTCGGCTAAGCTGATGGGGGTTGACCTCACCAGCTATCCGCAGAGCGGTCTCCCCGCAGCCCGCAAAGAATTTTTGCGAGTCTGGGAAAAGCAGCAGGAACGATACCTGCTGAAACCGATGAACTGTCCCCATCACGTCCAGATCTATAAAGCACAACAACGCAGTTACCGCGACCTTCCCGTGCGGTTGGCCGAGTTTGGGACCGTTTATCGCCACGAACAATCCGGTGAACTGAATGGGATGCTGCGAGTCCGCGGACTGACGCAGGACGACGCACACCTCTTCGTCACACCCGACCAAGTTCTGGAAGAATTCAAATCGACACTGGAACTGGTCAAGTTCGTGCTGGCCAGTGTCGGGCTGAATGACTACCGCGTGCAGCTCTCTTGTCGTGATTCAAAAAATAAATCGAAATACGTTGGAACCGATGAAGGTTGGGAGAACGCGCAAAACTCGCTGCGAAAAGTGCTCACCGAGATGCAGATGCCTTTCGTTGAACGTGAGGGAGAAGCCGCCTTCTATGGTCCCAAAACTGACTTTATGGTCCGCGATTGTATCGGTCGAGAATGGCAACTCGGCACAGTACAGCTCGACTTCAACCTCCCCGAACGGTTTCAGCTGGAATACGTCGGGGCAGACAATCAGACCCATCGCCCTGTGATGATTCATCGGGCACCGTTTGGCTCGATGGAACGCTTCACCGGGATGCTGATCGAGCACTTTGCGGGTGCATTCCCCCTCTGGCTGGCTCCGGAACAGATCCGGGTCATGTCGATCAGCGACAAGTTTGAAGACTACGCCACACAAGTCGAGGCTCGCTTCCGTGCCGCAGGTTTCCGCGTGAGCACCGACTTGCGTGGAACCAAAATCAACGCGAAAGTCCGCGATGCCCAGGTCGAACTCATCCCTTACATGCTGATCGTCGGTGGCCGCGATGTCGAGAACGGAACCGTTTCGATCCGCGACCGTATCGAAGGGGACTTGGGAGCGATGTCGATCGATGACGCCCTGTCCAAGCTGCAAACAGAAGTGACCGAGCGAACCATTCGTCAGGTGAGCGAAAAGAAGTTTCAGCAGTTTGACGAGGCGGGTGAAGCCGCAAACGAATACTAAACCTTTGCGGAATCAGACCTCGTAAGAAGAGAGAGAATCGGGAAAAGAGGATTAACCACAGAGACACAGAGGCACTGAGAAGAACGGGATAGAAGATGACAATCAGGCGATGCAAAATCGGTTTTCTTTTTCCTTTCTTTTTTGCTGTGGCCTCAATACTGGTTTGGAATACGACCGTTCAAACGGAAGAACCGGCTGCGGCAAATCGGGAACCTGCTCAGCCTGTTGACCCGTTGCACTTGTGCTTGCCCCCCGAACTGGTCGCCATGGTCGGGATCGAAACTAATCTCTATTTCGATAATGTGGTGCTGGCACTGAACCCGGCCAATTATGCTTTTGATGTGATCTGCCCTCAAGGACGACAACAGGCTGAACGCTGGACCTGGATTCCCACTGCCGCGGATGTCGGCGAAATCCCTTTGCAATTGGAGGTCCGAGACGAACAGCATCGGCTCGTGTCTCAGGGAAAAACCCGCATCAAAATCGTGGCCGCCAAATCCGACACTAAACCGCAACAGTCCCTGCTTTTGATCGGGGACAGCCTGACGCATGCCTCGGTTTATTCCCAGCATCTGCTCGACCTTTCGGCTCGCTTTGGCGAACCCGCATTGACCCTGGTCGGCTCTCATAGCACCGAACCCACACTGGGGGCCAATCGGCACGAAGGTTACGGCGGCTGGACGGCTACGCGATTTGCGACGCACTTTCAGCCCGTCGCCCGACAGGGTGACTATCGGCAACGAGGCAGTCCCTTCCTGTACAAACAGGCCGATGGCTCAACTCGGCTCGACTTCCGGCAGTATTGCGAAGATGTCAATCAAGGCCAATTCCCCGACGCCGTCACAATTTTTCTCGGCCCGAACGACATTTTTTCGTTCAATGACGAAACCATTGCAGCAGGGATTGAAAAGATGCTCACCCATTTTGATCAACTGATCGAGATGATTCATACGGCGAGTCCCACCACCCAGATCGGTGTGATGTTGCCCGTTGCCCCCGCCGCCAGCCAGGATGCTTTCGGCAGTAATTACGCTGCAGGGCAAACTCGCTGGCAATATAAACGGAATCAACACCGACTGGCCGAAGCGATGATCAAGCGGTACGCCCACCGCACAGAACAATCGCTGCACTTGCTTGCCACCCACGTGAATCTGGATGCGGTTCACAACTATCCGACCGAAACCGGGGCGGCAAACGGGCAGTCCGATCAAAAACTGGTACGGCAAAACAATGGGGTCCATCCGTCAGCGGCAGGATATCGGCAAATTGGTGACACCCTCTTTTGTTGGCTGAAGTCGTTACCCTAACGGTTTTTGTCTTTCCGATTTTTCGCCAAAGAAACCCGAATTCCTTCAAAGACAGGCCGTGTTAGCCAAAGACGCCGGGAATTGTCTGCCAGCTTTGAGCTACCCCCGTCAGTCGCTCTTGACGACCGTTGCTCTCGAAAAACAACTCATCCGGGTTGAGTCCCAGCGCGGTCAAAATCGTGGCATGCAGGTTTTTCACCGACTGCGGTTGGTCGACCGCTCGCAGCCCAATTTCGTCCGTCGCCCCAATCGATTGCCCCGGCTTCACCCCGCCCCCCGCCATCCAGATCGTGAATCCGTAGGGATTGTGATTACGGCCCAGATTCCCCTGCATCATCGGTGTCCGTCCAAACTCGCCCGCCCAGAGGACCAGCGTACTGTCCAGCAGCCCACGCTGCTTCAGATCCGCCAACAATGCGGCAATCGGTTGATCAGTCTGGGCGGCATTCCGCCGGTGGTATTCGGTGCTTTGTTCATGTCCGTCCCAGCCGAGTTTATCCACAGCGTTATAGAGCTGAACGAAACGGACCCCCTTCTCGACCAGACGGCGTGACAAGAGGCACATCCGTCCGAATAACGCCTTGCTCGAATTTTCGTCATTCAACCCATAGGACTCGTGCGTCTCTTTGGTCTCGTGCGCCAACTCACCAATATCCAGGGCTTTGGACTGCATCCGATAGGCCAATTCGTACGACGCAATTCGGCCATCCAGATCGAGCACCCCCGGATGCTGGTCAGCATGACGGCGGTTCAGTCGCTGAATCAGATTTAGAGTGGAACGCTGGACATTCGCCAGTTCCGCAGGGGGTTCCAGGTTGAGCGCGGGAGCCCCCTCGGCACGGAATTGCGTCCCCTGAAATGCGGCGGGAAGGAACCCGTTACTCCAGTTGGCCGAACCACCCAGTCCCCCAACTTTATACAGCAGCACATATCCCGGCAGGTTTTGATTGAGTGAACCCAGCCCATACGTGACCCAGGACCCAAGGCTTGGCTTGCCCCCCAGAATCGCTCCTGTGTTCATCAAATAGGTTGCCGGAGCATGATTGGAACTCTCGCTGTACATCGAATGGACCAGGCAGAGATCATCGGCGTGGCGGGCGGTGTGCGGCAATAAGTCTGAAAACCATAATCCACTCTCCCCCTGTTGCGACCATTTCCAGGGGCCTGCCATCAATTCGTCTTTACAATGGTTGAAGACGCCACCCACTTTATCCGGGTTTTGCTTCAGTGATTCCGGGACGGGCTTTCCCTGTTGCTGGATGAGTACGGGCTTATAATCGATCAAATCCAGGGTCGAGGGCCCCCCGTATTGAAAGAGAAAAATCACTTGTTTTGCGTGGGGGGCGACGTGCGACAGTCGCTCGGCCAGCGGATTCAGGGGATCAAACGGACTCGCATGCAAACCCTCTTTGCGTCCCTGCTCGGCCATCAGTGCGGCGAGCGCCACCCCCGCGAAGCCCCCGGCTGATCGCTCAAAAAACTGACGTCGTGACTGTGGAAATGTCTGCATGATGGCCCCTGGATCGTCAATCAGACCGGTCGACGCCGGTGCGCATCCCCACCGGCGACGACCGTTTTCAGTCAATCAATATACAAGAATTCATTCAGATTCATCACTGCCCGGCAAAGATCCCGCAACGATAACCGTTCCGCTTCATCAGTCGTGTGTCCCTCATGGCAATACTGCTCGTGATGCTGGGTGAGCAGTTCGCGACACGCAGACAATTCCTCGGGGTCTGGTAAGCGACTCAACGCCGTCTGAAAAACCCGCTCGATGCGGGACTCCAATGATCCCTCCGCCGCCGACCCTGTCTCCGCTACCGGCCCTTTCGCCGCCGCGTCCTTTTCGCTCATGATCCGTGTGGCAAGAATCTGGGCAAAGCGAACCGCTTCGGGGCTGTTGAACAGCATTAAGGCCTGTGGGGCCACCACAGTCGTCTCACGACGGGAACACGAAACGGTGGTGTCAGGCAGGTCAAACACCTGCAAAAAAGGGATTGGCAACGAACGTTTCCGGACGAGATACAGACTGCGAACATCGGTCGCTTCCAGCGGATCCTCGTACCATCCCTGCATTCGCCCACCATCCCCCCCGTCTTTCGCTTCGAGAATGCCGGGCTGCGCATGCAGTAATTCCAGCGGAACATAAGGCCAGAGCGGTTTCCCCGCGTCATACGGCCGCAACGCTCCTGAGACCGCCAGCAAACTGTCCCGCAACGTCTCGGCATCGAGTCGTTTTACGTTTTGCCGCCATAACAAACGGTTTTCGGGATCCCGGCGCCGGTTTTCTTCAGGAACGCGGGTCAAGTCAGCACCCCGGTTTTGCTCAGGGATCTCATCACTCGCTTGGCGATAAGTGGCCGAACAGAGAATCGCTTGATGCAGCCGCTTGATCGACCAGCCGTCATTCATCCAAGCCACCGCCAGCCAATCCAGCAATTCGGGATGAGTTGGACGAGACCCACTGAAACCAAAGTCATTGGCGGTCGCCACCAACCCCGTCCCAAAGTGCTGTTGCCAGACCCGATTGACAAACACCCGCGCGGTCCACGGGTTCTGCCGGGACGCGATCCATTCCGCCAGCGCCCGTCGCCGACCGGTGGTCTCTGCACGGGGAGCCGTGATGCGGGCGGCACCCGCTTCTACCACCGACGGGAATCCCGGTGCGACTTCCTGTCGCGGTTCGGAATAATCTCCCTGATAAAACAGGTGGGTCGCCGGGGCTTCCGCTCCCGAATCCGTCGCTCCCATCGCAGTTCGTGGTGACCGCTGTTGCTGTTCGAGTTCGCTGATCCGCGTGCTCAATTCCTGAAATCGGGGTTGATCTTCTGGCTTGTCCTTGTCGAGCTTTGCCAGTTCCGCGCGAACGGGGGCGACGAGTTGTTCCAGTTCGGCGTTATGACTGGCAATCACGGTTTGTTCTGCCGCCAGTTCAATCACCAGATCGTTACGGGGAGCGACCGCAGCAAAGAACGCGCGAAAGCGAAAATGGTCCGCCTGCAATAGGGGATCATATTTGTGATCATGGCACTGGCAGCAGGCGAGTGTCAGTCCGAGAAAGGCGGAAGCGGTCGTATTCGCCAGATCTCCCTGTTGCTGATCCCGATGTCGTGCCTCTTCCTGAAAGATCGCCGCCGTACTGTCCCAGGACCCGAGTCGCAAAAAGCCGGTGGCAATCAAACTGTCGACTTCCGCAGGAGTAGCAGGGGGCCCCTCGACCAATTCGTCCCCTGCAAGTTGTTCCCGAAGGAATTGATCAAACGGTTTGTCCTGCTGTAACGAACGGATGACATAGTCGCGAAACTGCCAGATTTGCGGGCGAAATTCGTCCCGTTCGAATCCTTCGGTGTCCGCATAACGAACCACATCGAGCCAATGTCTGGCCCATCGTTCGCCATAAGCGGGAGAAGCGAGCAAACGCTGGACGAGTCGCTCGTAAGCCCGTGGTAAGGGGTCCTCGACAAAGGTCTGCACTTCTTTTGGCGTCGGCGGCAAGCCTGTCAGATCGAACGTAACCCGGCGAATCAGTCGCCAGCGATCGGTTTCAGACGCCGGTTTCAGCCCGGCTGCGGACAATTGCCGCTGAATAAAAACATCGATCACCTCGGCCGAAAGTGTGACCGCATTCTCGGCAATCTGCTCCGCCGAAATGAAGCCTGGCATCGGATCAACACGAGGGGGCTTCAGTGACCAGAGGTCGAGTCGTTCCCCTTGAAAGGCCTGGTGAACAGGGTGTTCTGGATCAGACAATTCGGACCGCAATACGCCAGGAACCGCCAATTCGTCTGCGGCAATGAGCGATATCAAACAGGCCCAGCAACCGAGTACAGGAACCAGTGGTAAAACGAACAAGAAGCAATCACGGGGGCGTAATAGACGGGGGCGAAATAATTTCATCATCGGTCCTGCCAAAGCCCCAGCGGCGATCGCCATTCTTCCCAAGGTGCTGTCGATCACAACTCCGCTCTCGGATCCGGGCAGTATGATTCCACTCGTTGTGGGTAACTTCACCCAGCCTATTGATTCTCACCCGGTGATGCGGGCGTGTCAACGTTGGCGATTCTCGATGTCAGCGGGATGCCAATTGCTTTTAATGCCACTTGACTTGTGGGATAAAAATATGGGGACGGAAAAAATCCATGAGTATGCCCCGACTCTTGGTTATTCAAATCGGGAAGGTGAGGAGGGGGTGACATCTGAATGTTTGTCTGGCGTGTGTCCCGCGAGGAAAAAACAGTGTCATATCCTTGCTGGTGAACTGGTCAATGAGTGTCATTCAGCGGCGAATTCAATGCCGCTCTCCTCGGGGGGGGGGCGTACCGCATTCGGTATTGCTACTCCGAAGACTCCGAAGCAGTGGCATGGCGTCTTGACTTTGAAGGTTCAAGTCGGGATTCGTTTGACACTCGACGCCCTTGTATGACACACATTTTGTATGTCCCCGTAATTCTTATCATATTCCGGTGAAGCTGACCTCGGGATGTTTGCCGCGTTCGGCACTGCTTCTCCGAAGACTCCGAAGCAGTGGCATCGCGTCTTGACTTTGAAGGTTCAAGTCTGGGTTCGTTTGACACTCCATGAGCAGTGTACGACAAACATTTCCGAGTGTCCCCACATTGTTCCTTGAAATCGAAGTCGATCGGCTGACAAAATTCTGGGATTGACCGAGTGCATCCAGATTTTTCTGCTATATTCGATCCTGCTGTGGTTGCGAATGGTTGCGCGTGGTTGCGAGAAAATCCGCTGCGGATGGTTCTGATGCCGAGATTCTTGCGGCGGATGAATCCCGGCATCAAGCTGACAGGCCAAAACATGAAGATGACACACCGATTTCCGCTTTTGCTGCTGGTCGCCAGCCTTGGCTTTACTGGTGCGGGTGCTGGTGCTGTGCGCGGAGCCGAACCCTTTGAAGTCTTCCTGGAAAACTATTGCCTCCGCTGTCATAAAGCCGAGAATGAGAAAGGGGATTTGCGAATTGATCAGCTCTCGCGCAATTTCCAATCCGGTATCGATAGCCATCACTGGGCCGAGGCGCTCGATAAGCTCAACAGCGGCGAAATGCCCCCCAGGAAAGAACCGCAACCGACGCAGGCAGAAATTTTCGCGTTTGTCACGAATCTTGATGCGCGACTGAAAGAGGGGCGAGCGGCACGGATGGCGGCACGTCCGGCCGTAACGCATTACCGGCTGAGCCGGAAAGAATATCAGAACACCGTCTATGATCTGCTCGGCGTACGCTATGATCCCGCCAAGCCGGGTGAGTTGAACGAGGATACGCTCTGGCATGGTTTCGAGCGTATCGGGTCTGAACTCTCGTTGTCCCCTTCGCATGTGGATCGCTATTACCGTGCGGCGGAACTTGTGCTCGACCGTGCCTTCCCCGCCGCTCCCAATGAGTCTCGTAAAGTCCGCAAGACCGCTGCAGAACTGCGATATGGTGGCGGAAAGAACCAGCAACAGTCGCTCGACTTTTTCGGTATCAAGCGGCCGCTCCGATATCTTCTCTTTCCCGGTAGTGCCCAAAACGCGCTCTCGTCCCACTGGTTGGGAAAAAACGGTCCCGAGCAGAGCGGGCTCTATAAGATGCGCCTCCAAGCCAGCGGGATCCGGCCTCCCGGTGGTCAGCCGGCCCATCTGAGTATCGGCAAGCGGACCGGTGAAGAGACGGTGGATGGCCTCATCGAGTTTGACCTCAACGCTGCAGAGGACCATCCTCAGGTTTATGAGTTCGAGGTGTTTCTCGAGCTCCCCACGTCGCTGGATTTTTGCGTCGTGGCTACGGATGTGGTGGACCGCAGAAAAGGGGCGGCCTTCCGCAACGCACTCAGTAGTGAATCTTACATGTTTACTCACAGTAGCGAGACCAGGCTGCTGAACCCGACTGCCCCACAGATGTTCGATGACAAGGGGAATGGCCTCTTCTCCACAGTCCTGCTCGATTGGATCGAATGGGAGGGACCGCTGGAAACGGAGGCCGAAAAATCCACGCGTCAAGGTCTGATCCCCCCTGAAGATGCCTCTCTCGAAGTGGTCGCACAGCATCTGCAGCGATTCGCCGAACGGGCCTGGCGGCAACAGGTCAAGCAGGAGGATCTGGCGGATTATCTGCAGGCATACCAATCCGAACGCGAGGCGGGTGAAAAGACCGCCGAGGCCTATCGGGTGGCGATGAAGGGGATACTGATCTCCCGGCATTTCCTCTATCTTGTCGAGGGGTCGCCGGAAGCCCGCGAACGTCTCAACGATTGGGAATTCGCCTCGCGGCTCTCGTATTTCCTGTGGAGCTCCATGCCCGATGACCGACTGCTGACTGCCGCCCGAGAGGGTCACCTGAACGGCGAAGAACTGAAGATCGAAGTGGATCGGCTGCTCAGCGACAACAAAATCAACCGTTTCGTCAACGACTTCTCGAGGCAATGGCTGCAACTGCACCGCCTTGGCATGTTCCCGCCAGATAAAAAGCTCTACCCGATGTATGACGCCTGGCTGGAGACGAGCTTGCGGGCTGAGCCTGTCGAGTACTTTCGAGAGCTCTATTCGCGGAACCTTTCCGTAGAGGGTTTCATTGATTCTGACTGGACGATGGCGAACTCGCGGCTCTGCGATTTTTACGGGCTGCCGGAACCGAAAAACGACGGTTTCCAGCGTGTCGCGCTCAAGCCCGATGATCATCGCGGAGGGCTGCTGACGATGGGGGCAGTGCTCGGACTGACATCCGACGGAACCCGCCACCGTCCCGTGCACCGCGGGGTTTGGATCAGTGAAGCGATCTTCGGCAAGACGCCGCCCCCCCCACCGGCAAACGTGAGCGCCATCGAACCGACCCCGCCGGAAAGCCCCAAGGCGACCATTCGGCAGAAGATCGAAGCCCACCGTAACCACGCCAGCTGCGCTGCCTGCCATGCAAAAATCGACCCCTTGGGCCTCGCCTGGGACAACTACGATGCCATCGGACAATGGCGAGCTCTCGAGAAGGTGGTACAGGGGCGCGGGGCAGACCCCGAGATTGATCCCTCGGGAGTCATGCCCGACGGCCGTCCCTTCGCCGATTCGGTTCATTTTAAACGACTGCTGTTGGAAGACCGTGACAAGGTCGCACGAGCCTTCATCGAGCACCTTTGCACGTATGCACTTCGCCGGGTGCTGACTCTCGACGACCAGGATGACCTCAAGGCCATCGAGGCCGAAGCGAAGAATAGCCAATACGGCGTCAAAGAGATCATCCGGGCTGTGGTTCTGTCTGACCTGATACGGAAACGTTAACAACCGCTGATAAGGAGATTTTCGATGAGTCGCTTTCTCTCACAATCCTGGTTGATCGACCGCCGTCACGCACTGCGTGCCTTGGGGAGTTGTATCGCGTTGCCGTTGCTGGAATGCATGGTCCCGCTGAAGGGGGCCGAGGAACGCACCGCCACCCCCCGGCGTAGCGCCTTCGTCTACCTTGCCAATGGTGTTCATTCGCTGAACTACCAGATCACCACGCCGGGCAAGGATTACCAGTTTTCGCGTTCGCTCAAGCCGCTGGAGAAGCATCGCCAGGTCATCACCCCCATCAGCGGCCTGCATCATCCAGGAGCCCTCAGCCATCATCACAACTGCATTTCCGTCTGGCTGACCGGCGGCAAGCTGGGCCCCTCGGATCGCAACACCATCTCGGTGGACCAGAAGATGGCCGAGCTTACGGCAAATCAGACTCGCTACGCTTCGATGGAGGTCGCCCTCACGGGAGATGCTCTTGGCTGGACGGCGGATGGAGTTCGACTACCCGCGATGCGTCGTTGCAGTGAAATCTTCGCGTCGCTGTTTGAAGAACCCAAAGGGGGCAAAGGGGTCCAACGGAAAGCGTTGCGTCAAAAAGGGAGCGTGCTGGATGCGAATCTTGCGGAAGTTCGTCGACTCGAACTGGCGATGGGATCGGCAGACAAGGGACGACTCGATCAATATCTGACCTCTGTTCGTGAGGCAGAAATCCGCGCGAAGCGGGCCGATGCCTGGCTCGATACGCCCCTCCCAGCCGTCTCGGACGCCGATCGGAAACGGACCAATCGCGATGTCGCTGCAACCATGGCGGGCGATTATTTCCGTACGGTGTATGACCTGATCGTGCTTGCCTTCCAGACGGATATGACACGTGTCGCCACATTTAGCCTGGGGGGCGAAGGAGACGCCTTCGCCATTCCGGAAATCGGCATTACCGAGTCTCGCCATCAGCTCAGTCACCACGGCGGCGATTTGGGCTACATGGAAAAGCTCACGAAGTATGACACGTTCGCCATCGAGCAGTTCAGCTACTTTCTGACCCGGCTGGCAGAGACCAACGATCTCAACGGCAAGCCGCTGCTGGGCTCGACCATGGCACTGTTCGGTAGCGGGATGTCCTACGGCCACAGTCATGGTAATGCCAATCTCCCGCTGGTACTCGCCGGCGGCTCGGACCTCGGTCTGAAGCACGGCAGCCATCTCGACTTCAATCAGGGACACTTCAAGGGCTATCAGCTCGACAATCCCAGTGAGCATTACGGGCTCTGCAGCAGACCCGCCAACTCGAAGGCTCACATGAGCAATCTGCTGCTGATGATGTCCCAGCGGATGGGGGTGGAAACGGATAAGTTTGGCGATAGCAATCAGGTAATCGAACTATGACACACTTCGTCTATTCAAACTGGGTCAATCCAAACTGGGTCAATTCAAACAGGGTCAATTCAAACTGGCTTTCGGCTCTGTGCCTCGGCGTCTCGTTGCTGGCCGGTGCCGCCATCGCCCAGGATCAGCCGTTCCGGCCCGAAGCGGGGAAATTCCCCCCGTTCGAGAAAGGGCTCGCTTATCGGGGCGAACTTGTCTTCGTCGATCATGCCAACCGCCGCGGCAGTATCCGCGTACAAGCGTCTGGGATGTTTTTCCGCAACGACCCACATCCCTTCGCGATGCTTCCCTATGGCATCGTGCGGTATCGGGGTGCGCCGGCGGATCTGCGGCACATTCCGCTGGGGACGGTCATGCACGTGCAGGCCTTTCTCCCGCCAGATCCCAAGATTTCGGCCGTGCCGGTGTTGCCGATCAACAACAAGGAAATCGACGGGAACCACAATCGGGGGGCCGGGATCGCCCCCGCCGAAAACCATGTTCTGCTGCTCGAGGACGAGCCGAGCCACTGCCTGAGTGAGGGCCAAGTCTGGAAGCTCAAACAAATCGATCTCCAGAAGAACCAAGGGATGATCGTGGCCCGTCTCGGACCGAAGGCCGGGGGGGAGGGCAAGGAGAGCGAGCAAACGATGACCTTCGATCCCGCCATCCGGATCTGGCGCGGCCGCGAATGCCTCGGGCTTGAAGACTTGATCGCAGAGGGGATCTGGCCCGCTAGCGGCAAGAAATCTTTGGACGACCAGGCGGTCCTGCTGGGACTCAACTGGCAGCCCACCCCGGACGGCGTGTTCATTCGGTTCCACATTTCGGATATCTGGCTGGATGAGACCGCCATGCAGCGTGCCGGTCAAAACCAGTCCGAGGTCCACAAGGCCCTGATCAAGAGTCGCTGGATGCCCGCTTGGGTCGATGCTGTCGAATATGGCAAGTTTGGCCGGGCGAAGGTGACGGCGACCTTATTCGGCGGGATGAACGATTCCCTGTACGCCGATTTCCAAAAGGGTGTCCCCGCGATGATGAATGCGGTCGAGAACACGTTGAAACATAACCACGGCGCCTACGGACCGGGGCACATGGCCTCTATGGGATCCCTCTTGGAGGTCACCAAGTCCGACGGAGCTGTCCCGTTAGGGAGCAGCGGTATCCAGATCCGGTTTGAGACCGACCTCATCATTGAAGGGATCCGCCCCGGCCGAGTGGTCCGTGTCCGCCCGGCAAGCTGGCCGTTGGTGGAAGTGCCACGCGAGGAGTACCTCAACGAGGGGTCCCCCCACCTGGAAGAACGCTTTCCGACTCCGGCCATCTTCCCCAAATACTAGCAGGACGAATGGCCTGCGAAAGTGATGTCCCCGGCTTGCAAGTCCCCTCTTCTCAATTCGCGGTCGGTTTTGTCAGACAAAGGTCGTTGTCAGCGGATTTCAGAGGCTGAAACCAACGTGCGTAAACCCAACGGCCGAGCGCAATAGACTGGGGTTCAACAGTGAATGAGCCAACCCAGGCCAGTCCCAGTGACACAGTAATCGTGACCAGCGACGCTGCTGCAAATCCCAAATTGTGCGAAAAGCCCGCATCGCGAACGACCCAAAGGTAAACGCGGCAACCGAGCGAGCATTCCACAAGTAAGTGAATCAGGTACAGAGGAAATGACATCCGCCCCAGCAGAAGTAAGGGACCAGTGGAAAGTTGCCTCTGTAGAAATGGCGACCACAGAACCCCCAAAATCACCAATATGGCACTGACCATCGTAATGTAATTGAACATCCAACCTGGAATCAGGGGATCTCCGATCGTCGCGATGAACCAGGCCGGGCTGGTTCCGGCGAGCAGCACTCCAAATGCGGCGAGTCCAATCGGTGAGGGTATCCGCAATCTCTGCGAGTGAAACAGGTCGCAAATCGCCGCGCCCGCCAGGAAGTCAATCATCCAACGTTGTTGCTGCCGCTGAAACACGATGCAAAGCAAGAGAAAAATCAGGGGACGACACCGCAGTCCACCCGTCAATCCTTGGAATGCAAAAATGAAAAATGACCCGAGAAATTCCGTTTGCATCGTCCAAAGGCTGGAATTATAAGTTTGACTCACTTCATAATGAAAAAACGCACCGTAAAACGCTTCTGACATGGCAACCATCCAGGAGGGTGGGAATGCGAACCATCGGTCGAGCTATAAGGATTCCTCCTGATTCATGAACCTCGCAGCGTCCCGATTTGCATACGCACGCGCAATCAACAGCAAGTAGGAAATCAGGATCGATACCGCAACAGGCAAGAACAATCGCCAATACCGTTTTACGGCGGCAGCACGTAAAACGTCCATGTTTCCACTCTTCACAAACGAGTAGGAAAGCACAAAACCACTCAACACAAAAAATACGTGAACCGCAAAATCGCCATGATACCAGACGCGGATCCATGGGGATGTCGCCAACGACGGGTCGAATTTCCAGTTCGGTTGAAATCCTAAAACGAGGTGATGCCACATCACAACAAAAGCTCCGATGCCTCGAACGGCATCCAGCGATTCCAGTTTCTGACCATTTTCCCGCATCAACCCGCTCCCAAAAAACTCGGTTTCGAGTTTGTGTAGCAGGAACAGGAAAGAACTGTAAAGGCTGCAATCTGGCCGACCAGACATTTTTGATGGTCGAGTTCAGTCACAACTGAGGTTTAAAAATTAACCCAAGGAATTCCGCGGATGCTCCGAAAACGAATCACAATTGTTGTTCTTTCTATTTTTTCGATCACCTGCAACAGTCTTGCCGACGACCCACCCCAGAAAGCCCCGGTCACATTGATGGGAATGGTCAGCGAATGGAGATACCCCGATTCGCTGTTTCGCTGTTTCCCTGTTTCGCTGTTTCCCTTTTAAGGGTGCGGAAACCAGTGACGCTGCCGTGAAAGATGTCGTTTCCATGAAGAGCAAAGCGGCTCTCACCACACCCGATTCGGCGGAAAACGTCGTCGCCTTCTATCACGCATTGACTCACGATTTCTGTTACCGAGTCGCATCCGTTGCCTCATTGGAATATTACCAATGTCAAAGGGGCAAACGATGGACAGAAAAGCAAAGCTTGAGTTGGCGGAAAAACAATAAAAGAGTTCTCGATATGGTAACGCAAGGTGTCGAACGGAACGAGGGTCCGCATTTTGCGAAAATCAAACCGGTCAAATAAATCATTTCAGACGGTTTTTGTCTCACCTCTCTTTAACGTACCTGAAACTTCTCTGTGTACCCGATCTGGAAATTCTCTGTGTACCCGATCTGGAAATTCTCTGGGCCTCCGTGTCTCTGTGGTGAAAATCCATTCTTTCTCCGAATTCATTGGTACCGTGATTTCCTGAATGTGGAATTCGGGGCAAAAACGAGAAAAACTCAGGGGACACGCATTGTGTCCCCTGAGTCTACGTCACGACCCGTAAGTCGGCGATGGTGTTCCTCAATTGGTAAAGGTCTTGAAGCTGTAATTAAACGTGGTCATCGTGGTCGGCACTACGAAGTTCAACACGAGACTGATCGATTTTCCGGCCTTGAGTCCTGCAGTACTGAATCGGATGTAAGGATTCGCCCCATCCGCAGTTGCTCCCGTTGCATTCGACAGACTCACACCCGCCGTTAACCCGCTCAGTACGAAATCGAGATTTCCGGTCAAATTCACCCCACTGATGTTATTCATGGTCACCGTTTGCACCCACAAGCCCGTGGTGAGGTTCTTGATCGGACTTGATCGTGTGATGCTCACCTTGCTGGAAACGTTGGTGCCAACAATCAGCCTGGCCGTATTCCCCGAAACGGTCGTAATCACGGATCCAGCACCGTCGAACAGGGTGATGAGGGGCTGATAAGACCCACCGGCAGCATAGAGGTGAGTTCCCATGATATGGATCGTTGTTCCGTCCGAGCTGGGGTGCGAAACCGCCACATTCGTATCGACTTTGCCATCACCCCAGTTGATCGTCGCGGTGTAAGTTGCTGACTGCGAGATCGCCTGCGGATCGACAATGTCAACCAGTTTAATCGATCCCGTACTCAGGCCCGTATAGACGGTCGTGGTATAAGACGTCGCGATACTGAACGAGCGGGAATTCACGGTTAATGTCGCGACACCGGAGGTGATCGCACCCACAGGGTTCGTCAGGACCGCACGGTACTGGTACCCCCCGTTGCTCACGACCGTCGATAGGCTGTACGTTGCGGCTGTGGCATTCGGAATATCCGACCAGGACGAGCCACTATTCGTACTCACCTGCCATTGGATCGTCGGTGCCGGATCCGCCGTGACGACCACCGTAAAGCTGGCCGTCGCTCCGGCGAGCACCGACACATCCACAGGTTGCGTCGAGATCACAGGTGCCGAACCAATCGAATTGTTAATCGTCCCGCTGGCGTCCGCATAGTTTCCGGTCACATCATGGAATGACCACGGATCATTATTGTAAAGTCCCGCATTCGTATGTCGGGTCCCTGTCAGATCCAGGCTGCTGATCAAGTCGACATTACCAACCCCCGTGGCGGTCGCCGACGCACTGTGCAGAATGCCATCGAAAGAGCTGTGATACGGCGTGATGATGATCGATGCTGTCGCTTTGGCGATGCTGTTGTCGACCGTCCCACTCGCGTCGTTGTAGTTCACCCCACCTGAGAAGCTCCAAACGTCACCCGTATAGGTTCCGGCGTTCGTGTGCGTGGTACCGCTGAGCGTCAGATTGCCGCTCAGATCGACATTCCCGACACCTGTCGCCACTCCTGTCGCGGTATGGCTGTTCGCATCGTAGGTGATTTCGGTATTGGTATACGCCGTCACCGCAATTGTGGCGTTCGCCTTCGCGATGCTGCTGTCGACCGTCCCACTGTCGTCGTTGTAGTTTACCCCGCCCGCGAAGCTCCAAACGTCACCCGTATAGGTTCCGGCGTTCATGTGCGTGGTACCGCTGAGCGTCACCGCTCCGACCGTGGCTGCCGTCTCACCGTTCACACCGGTGATCGAAGTCACCGTTGCCGAATGAGCGGTACCGTCGTAGGTTGCCGTGTAAGGGGCGACAACGACGATGGCAGTTGCCTTGGCAATCGAATTGCTGATGGTGGTGGCGGTGATGTCGTTGTAGTTCGCGGTTGCGGTCAGGCTCCAGAAGTCGCTGGCGTAGGTTCCGGCATTCGTGTGGGTCGTCGAAGTGAGCGTCACCGCTCCGACCGTGGCTGCCGTCTCACCGTTCACACCGGTGATCGAAGTCACCGTTGCCGAATGAGCGGTACCGTCGTAGGTCGCCGAGTAATTGGCCACAACGACGGTGGCAGTTGCCTTGGCGATGCTGTTGTCGACTGCTCCACTCGCGTCGTGGTAGTTCACCCCGCCAGCGAAGCTCCAAACGTCACCCACATAGGTTCCGGCGTTGGTGTGCGTGGTACCGCTGAGCGTCAGATTTCCGCTCAGATCGACATTCCCGACACCTGTCGCCACCCCTGTCGCGGTATGGCTGTTCGCATCGTAGGTGATTTCGGCAAGGGTATACGCCGTCACCGCGATTGTGGCGTTCGCCTTGGCGATGCTGTTGTCGACCGTTCCACTCGCGTCATTGTAGTTCATCCCGCCCGCGAAGCTCCATACGTCACCCGTATAGGTTCCGGCGTCTGTATGCGTGGTACCACTCAGCGTCAGATCGCCGCGCAGATCGACATCCCCGACACCCGTGGCCAATCCTGTCGCGGTATGGATGTTCGCATCGTAGGTGATCTCGGTATTGGAATACGCCGTCACCGTGATCATCGCGTCCGCCTTGGCGATGCTGTTATCGATCGTCCCGCTCGCGTCATTGTAGTTCAACCCGCCAGCGAAGCTCCACGCATCACCTGCATAGGTCCCGGCATTCGTGTGCGTGGTACCGCTGAGCGTCAGATTTCCGCTCAGATTGATATTCCCAACACCCTTGGCCACCCCTGTCGCGATATAGCTGTTTCCATCGTAGATCGTGGTTGCACTTGTGTACGGCGTGATGATGATCGATGCTGTCGCTTTGGCGATACTGTTGTCGACCGTCCCACTGTCGTCGTTGTAGTTTACCCCGCCCGCGAAGCTCCAAACGTCACCCAGATAGGTTCCGGCGTTTGTATGCGTGGTAC
>Ga0114978_10001321_pt1 | contig 20852 bp, 36 predicted proteins | sample S_140212_EF_Meta_FD_87027 | JGI IMG/M metagenome (GOLD analysis project Ga0114978, IMG submission 87027) | Freshwater microbial communities from Lake Simoncouche, Canada to study carbon cycling - S_140212_EF_MetaG | ecosystem: Environmental > Aquatic > Freshwater > Lake | place: Lake...
AACCATTCATTCCTATTCTAACTCACGCAATGGTGCATACGTTATTGATGGGGATATTTTTAGGATGTATGGGAATTTCAAACACAATTTTATTGATGGGATTTCAATTAATTACATACTTTCTAATTGATGTATGGAAAGGCAGAATGAATGGTTGGTTTCCTGCATTACAATCACCTGCTAACAAATGGCATTGGATTGTGTTTGGATTTGACCAATTATTACACGCTTTGGTTATTATCGGAATGTCGTTTTATGCAGTATCGTAGCCTTGCAGGTAACTACCTAACTACCGCTATAAAGTAGCGGTTATTCAACAAAACTATTCACAATTAAAAACTTAAAAATGGAGAAACAAACTGCAATTGAAAGTCTAATTGAAAAACTTAATGAACACAAAAGAAAATATATATATCATGCAAACTTTAGTTTTTAACACAAAAGACAAGACAATTTCCTTAACATCTGGACACAGAGGGGCGTCAACAATTATGGAGAGAATGGACAACATAACGACTGTGAAATGTTCGGATAATGGTTTCTATGAGGTTATGCAAAAACCTAATGAGGACGGTACCGTTTTCCCTGTGATGAGATTGCCAATCGCAAATACAAATATGTTTATAATTTCGTAATTTGTTTTTATTTAAAAAATTATTATCTTTGTAGTATGAAATCAACAGAAGAAAAAATAAGATGGGTTATAACCCAACACAAAAATACTAATCACATGTATGCGGAATATCTTCCATATGAATATCATTTACGAATGGTTGTTGGGGTATTTGAGAGATTCAAACATTTGGTTGAAGAGATAAAACGAGAAGATGTTAAAATGGCTTGTTTTGGGCACGATTTAATCGAGGACACTCGTGTTACTTACAATGATGTTAAATCGGAGTTAGGTCATTACGTTGCCGATTTGGTTTACGCTTTAACTAATGAGAAAGGTAAAACTCGTAAAGAACGTGCAAATGATAAGTATTATGAGGGTATTAGGTCAGAAAAATACGGTATCTTTGTTAAGATGTGTGACCGAATTGCAAACGTTGAGTATTCTAAGATGTCAGGTAGTCGTATGTTCGAGATGTATAAGAAAGAGAACGAGGACTTCATTAAAAGTTTAGACATTAAAGAATACCACATGTGCTATTCAATGAAAGTATATTTAAATAAGGTTTTTGAGGTGAACTAAACCTCAAAACCTTATATTTATTTGTATGAGAATTAGAATAACTGAAGACCAATTAGACAAAGTAAAAGAACAAGAGTCTTATAAAAAGATGTTGTTTAAATATTGGGACAAAGTTGGTCCTGGTATAACTGATAATATGACAAAATTATTTGGTTTTGATTATTATGGTGGACTTAATAATCAAACAGGAATTAGAATGGTTGACGTTCAAAGATGGTTAACCGAATATCTTGGTACGGATAAAGCTCAAGAAATTGCCATGGAGTTCTTCAATAAGAAAGAACATACCATAAACAAATGTGGTGGTTATGAATTTAATTTTACTATTGATAATGTTGAGGATGATGGGGCACAATTTACTGTTACAGTAACAGTTGATGATATAAATGGTGAGGTTATGTTAATGTTGGTGGACGGTACTCTACATAAATTGAGGGCCGCTCGTGATAGTGATGATTATGGTTGGGATATTGAGAATGAAATTGAAGATTGTATTTACGACTACATTAGTGATAATGTTGAAGATAAAACAGGGATTTCATTTGTAATGGATTCGATAAATTATAAGTCAAATATAGGATGATAACTAAAAAGTATTTAGAATTATATACCAAATACCTTAATGGACATTTAAATGTTAATGGGGTTTTATTACAACCACTTGGTTTTGATTATAGTAATACTATGGTGTTTGAAATAACTAACCCTAATGATGTGTCATATAGTTACTCGTCATTAAAAGGATTTACTAATGAAAGTATGCAATTATTTCAAAAATTATTAGGGGTAGAAAAAGATGTCCGTACACTTATACAGTCTCCAAGTGACAATGAATCTTTATACATTAATGAAGAATTACTCACAAAAATAAAAAACTATCTTAAAACTGTTAAAGTATTAAAAGTTGGTCCTCACGAGATACAGATTAAACCTGTTAATGTTGAAATAGAGATTAATGATAATGGTTTAGTAATAAAAAATTATGTCAAACCTTTAAAAACCTTTTTATACACACAAAATAAAGGTAGAGGTAAATCCGAAATTGAGTTTACTGTGAAACAATACCAGTCATTTCAAAAAAAAAGTAAATACGATGAAACAGACTATTTTTATTCTAATATTGATGAAATCTTAGAAGGAGAAATCGCATTAGTTGACAATGAATGGATGGTTGAATATGTTAAAACTGAGTTTATCGGTTTTTAATTCTTCGTTCCCAATCTGTTCTACCTGAACGACCAGAATTCATAGTACTTAGGTCGTACTCCCAATCAAAAATTGGAATACCACTTCCATTATAAACAATCAGTTGATAACCACTATCTTTGATTGGTAATTGTTCAAAAGGAATTAGTTTGGTAATGGTCTTCATTACGTGATAGTCAATTAAATAAAAAGGGTCGACATCATCGTACATATCTTTTTTAGTGGCGTCCTTATCTTTTAAATACATCTTATAAATAAGATATGGCTCGTGTTCCTCATCAAAAGACACATCAATATGGTCAACATTGGGGTACACAGATAATATAAGACCTGAGTTAATAATTTTGTTTAACGCTCGTATTTCTTGGTCTTTAGTCATTATTTAATATCGTTACTCCCGATTAAAGTATAACTAAATGAGTTACCGTGTATCTCTTTAGCCTTTCTACAGATTGACATGAATTCATCAAAATCTTTAGTTTTTTTAAAAACTTGACAACCCATAGACCAATCGTTAACATATGTTGAATCAGCACCTGCGTGGTGGATGTTAATCCCAAAAATACCCTCCTCAATTTTAGTCTCGTCATATTTCATATCACGATTAGCGTCACGGTAGACTTTAACGTTCTTAGATTGACCTAACGCCTCATATTTACCTTGATGTAGTCTTATAGTGTGAGAACCACGATACTGACCTTCTACTAATCGAGCGATTCCACTCTTGTTAGTTGTTTCTAAAATACCCTTAGTTCCTGGGTCAGTTGTTGCTGGCCAAATATGGAATTTCCAAGAGCCATTCTCTTTGTATGATAACGTTAAGTAATCATCGAATACATTTGTTACTTTATCACCTGTCGTTTCATTTCTAATACCAACAATGTTCACATCAAAACCTTTGTTGTTTGCGTCCTCAAACCATACGTGACCTTTACCTTTAACCGCTGATTCAATTTGTTCTCTAGTATAACTCATAATTTAAATATTTTGTTTATTATAAATACTTATATAGTATGGAAATGGACAAACACACTGAACAAACTATTGAAATGATTCACAAATTGTTAAAAGACAAAAATCAATTTGATGATTGGTATTCTATGCCTTACTCGGATAATGAAGACCAAGTTGATGTTCACATTGAATATAAAATAAAAAAAGTTTTATTGAAAAAGAATAATAGTGACCCAGATTATCTATTTTTAGGGACCGTCATCATCCAACCAACAAAGGTTTCACTCGGTGCCAACGATGATTGGGAACACGGGTTTAAACAAGATGATATTTCCGAAAGTATTTGGGATAGATTAGGTGAGGATGTAGTTGAAGATATTGATTCTATACTACCTCATGTCTATATGATACCTGAGTTTGACTTTACAAAGATAAATTCTTAAGTTTTAAATAAAATGGAAATAATAATTAATTTAATGGTAATAGGGGTTGTTAGTCTAATGATTGTACTTCACTTAATGGTAAAATATAAAAACAGATTAAAATAATTTAATATAATTTTATATTTTTATTGTTTTTATTTCTGAAATCAATGTCAGGTGTAAAAAACATCCATTCATTATCGAACAATAAAGGTAGGCCCCTAATAATGTCAAGCGTAGGGGAAAATAAATTGTACTCGTACTCAGTATAAAAATCACTATCCTCAACCAAGTCTATTAACGCATCTTTTAATTCCGTACCAATCAATTTGTGATGTTGTTTGTCCTGAGGATTTAAAAGTTTCATTCCAATAGTAACTGTAAAATCTTCGGCAGGATAAATATCGACATAGGTACACTCAACGTCACTATAAAACTCTTCTTTATAATCAATTTTAGTAATTTGTTTAATACTGTTTAATATTTTTTTATCGTCCGACTTATTAAGGTAATAGTACCTATCTGATTGTTCAAAACTACAGGCGTATCTACGATTATCCCGATAAAAACTTGACATAACTCCACCCTCAATAAGATTACAAAAAGTAAGAAAAAGTTCCTCCGTAAAAGCAATCAACGTCTCCATACTATATGATTTGTCCTGAGGATTTTCAACCGACCAACGTATTAGTTCTTCATTAGGTAAAAAATTAGGTTTAAGTGTCAACCCATGAAAATCATATAAAGGTTTTAAAAACTTATGAAAATATAAATACAGTTTTCTATTCATAATTATAAATACTTATATTTATTATTAATGACCGAAAAAAGACGACAACTGTTATTAAACTTAATTGAGACGCAGGGAATTTATGGTGCCTCAAAAATTGCGGGGATTAATCCTGTTGAGTTAATTCATATTAGTGAAATAACTATTGATTCGTGGTTGGCCAATACGGTGTTAATAGAATTAATGTCGAAGGGGAAGATACCTAAACAATATAAAGAATTTGCACTTTCTATTGATAGTATGACAGGTACTGTTGATTGGGACGGAGTGTTTGAATCTGATGGGGTCAAAGAAAAAGTTTTTGCTTATGCCACACCATTTTGGGAGGGAGAGTCAGGAATTCCTGTGGAAATTCATTATTATGAACAGTTAACAGATGATGATAAAATTGAGTTATCGTGTGATGGTGATGTTTTTAACCTTTTAAAGACTAGAGAAGTGTTTGATGGTATTGAAGATGTGCTTACATGGTATAAACATTTCTATTTACCAAAAGTATATCGAGTGATTGTTGAAGAACAGTTACCGATTATTAGAAAATTGGCGGAAAGACACGGAAAGACAAAAAAGTAGGAGTTAACGTATTTTCCTAACTGAATCCTTATCGTACTTAACCTCGTGAGTCTCTGAATCATATACATCTGTATCAACATGTTCACCATCATAAACACTTATATCACCATCGTACTCCATTTTTTTAGCGATTTGTATTAATGTAGTTGGGCTATATGATTCACTTCGATGTCTATAAGTAATTCTTTGACTAACATTTTCGTGAATATCTATCTCGTAAGTATATTTACTTATCGTTGGTCGTTTGTTAATAACTCCTTCATTAATATTATGATTCGTGTCAATAATTGTTATGATATAATCAAGGTCGATATAATCACAAGGAGCAACCCCAAACATATTTGACACAGTTTCACACGCATCAATAAAACTATCTTCCTCAATCAATGGGTAATGAGGACTATTTTTTAACTCCTCATTATATATTTTTCTTAATTGGATAAAAAATTGAGATAATATTCTATCACTTAACGCTTCTAATTTAGACCCTTCCATAATACATAAATACCTTGTAAAATTAAAATATAATCCATACCTTTGTATTATGAAGAATAATTTCGATTTGATTAGAAAAATGATGGACTTTGATAGTTCTGACACATATTACTTTCTACAGATTTTAAATCGTAGGAAAGATAATCCTGACTTGGGTAAAGATATGAAAGTGATTGGGGATTATTTTATTTATTCTATGGACCAATTTAATAGGATGGAGGACGAGATAATCCAAACATGTATTACTCACAACGCGAGAGCGTATTTCCGAATTAACAAACGTAGTTCTAAGAAAACCGCGATGCAAATGTTAAAGAGAGTTACCGAACACATAATTAGTGAGAATTATAAGGCAATTAAAAACGCGTTTAGTTCGGTTAGTGGCGAGTTCCATGGTGATGAGGATAAGAAATGGATTGTCGATATTGATGACGTTAGTCTTGACACCTTCAATCATTCCGAAGAACAAATCGAGATTCGAGAACTATTAGTTGACCTACAAACAGAGACAGGTAGAGAACCTATGTTGAATTTCGTTCCAACTAAGAGTGGAGTTCATATCATTACTCGACCATTTAACTTAAAGAAGTTTAAGGAAAAATATCCTAACGTTGATGTTCACAAAGACAACCCAACAATTTTATATTCGGTATAAGTTGTTTTAATGAATATCTGCCTTAACAACTGAAATTGAAAAGTAAGACGTTATTTAATCCTATTACTTGGTATTTATTAGTATGGATTTAAAAAGATTAGACGAGGAGATTCTTAAAACACTTCGTAGTTATAATTCAATATACGATAATGTACTTATCTCTGAATCATCTAAAATAAAGATTCTTACAGATAAAGAAGGGTTAGATATTGAACAAGCCACTTTTTTGGACGATAATTGTGGTCCTCTTGCAGTATGGGTGTTTAAGAAAATTAAAAAATTTCAAAATGAAATTTTACTTAGTTGGGAATACAATAATTTGAGTAATGAAGAGTTAATAAAGAAAATCAACAGTAATAAGTTGGTCATCCGTTCCTCAAGTAATATACAATCTATAATGGATTGGATTAGAATAGGACTTAATGGTAACATAAATCGGTACAAAGACCTAACCTTCAAAGAACTTTTTCAAAAATCAAAAGAATGGCACGACTCATTACAGATTGGTCAAGGTAAGATTAATTACGTTGAGCCACACACTCATGATATTATTTTAGATTTCAGAAATAAAAATGGTGAAGGGTTTTATTGGGTTGACTTAAACACAAACAACTCTAGTGAGGAATGTGATAGAATGGGTCACTGTGGTAGAACAGGGAGTAAAAATACAATAGTTTCATTAAGAGAAGTTAAACAATTACCTGGCGATAAATATACATTAAACAAAAGTCATTTAACTGCCGCCATTGGAAATGATAGTGTATTGTACCAACTAAAAGGACCTAAAAACTCAAAACCAAAAGAGGAATATCACAACTATATTTTACCACTATTCTATGTTAAAGATGACCATGGCGATTATCTAATTGAAGAGTTTGGCTCTGAATATGCGTCCCAGCAAGATTTTAAGATAACTGATTTACCAAATGATGTTATAGTAGATTTGTACCACAATAGACCTGACCTATTCTCATCAAGAAGATTACAAAAAAAACTGATGGATATGGGTATTATTGAGAAACCTGAAATTAATTATAAAGTTAAGGTGGAGATTAATCCTGATGATTTGGATAGATTTGTTTCAGGTGATTGGGTTATTAAACGATGGAAAACTAAGGAAGGTTCGACTAGAACGAGGACAATGTTTGAAACTATATTAGCGGGTGAGACTTGGGATTTATGGGATAATTATGATGCGGATTGGAAGAGTGGAATTGATTACTACTGTGATAAAAAAAATGAGGAAAAGATTATCGAGTTAGTTAAGATACTTGCGACCAAAGACAGTCCTGATTTTGATGAGGAAGAGTTTAATTCTATGAGTTTGGAAGATAAGATTGAGGAGTATGATGATAATCATGACCTTAGAAGTGCAATATCAAGCGCCATTAATAATGCCGAACAAGACAGTTATCATAATATGTTATACGATACGTTAAAAGATGCGGTTCAGGAATTGGGTGAGGTAACCAAATTTGACGATGAAGGGATTGTTATAATTGTTAACATGGAAAAGTATTTAAACGATATAGATGACTCATGGTACGATGATTATATGGAAAGATGTGATGATGATTTAAGATGTGTGTTTAGTGAAATGATTGGTCAAGAAATTGACCAACCTACATTTAGTGTTGACGATAGATGGTATCCAGATATTGATAAACAAAGTTATAATGAAATTCTTTCAGATAAATTAGGTGAAGTTGAATACGAAATAAGTAAGTAATTATTCTGATACTATAGTTTTAACTTCCTGATGGACAATATCTTGAAAAAATTTAGGCCCGAACTCAGTAATGGTTCTTTCACCAAATAAATCTTCAATTTGTTTGTACATCTCCCAATCCAATTCAATTATTGGATAATCTTGATTTGAATAAGTATCACTTACTCCATGCCATTCACTATAATCGTATTCGGATTTAAAGTATCGGAATAAACAAGGTGCTGGTTCATACTCATCCTCATCATAATCATATTCATACCACTCAACAGGATAGTAACAACTATCAATACCATTACCGTGTGACATAACATCTGACAATCCTAAAGAATTTAGGAATGATGAAAATGTGTTATACATTTTATTTTCTGAGATTATATATTTCATTTGTCTCCTGATATATCTTCTGAATACATTACTATGTTATCAAAGGCGAAACCTAAATCTACTTGTAAGTCACCCTTTTCAAAGATGTAATCGTCAGATAAAATTATGTTTATGTTTGGTTGGTATATTGTAAATTTAGTTACATAAGGGATTTCTTCAATACCTAAAGCATCCAACAACGGATTATATGTGTCTGTGTTATAATGTTCCCATCTAATTGTTATCTCACTAGATTCACCGAATAAAAAATATTTAGGAATCTCCTCCAATTTATCAGAAAGGTTATCAAAATCAATTGAATTAATCAGGTCATTATACTCTTGAGAAAACTGTGGAGAATCCTCCCAATACTTTGCATGGTCATTAGTAAAGGTGTAAGTGATAGGGTAATGTGTGGTAGATTCTTCATCATCTGCCCATCTATTAGAATACTCACTTGTATACGAATTAATGTCGACTCTAAACTTAACTCTACCTTTAATAACCATTGAATCAAGTAATTTGGTTAACGATTTTACAATATCTTCAATAGATTTCTTTCCTGACATAACTATAAATATATTAAAAGATATTTATAATCAAGAAGAGATTATTAATAGTTTGAAGATGTAAAATTTTATGTCTACCTTTGTCTTAAAGTAATTTAGAATGGGCGTACAAAACAGAGTAAAAAGTGGAAAATTGTTTGAACAATCTTTAATCAAAGATGGTTGGATAGTTAAGCCCAAATCACCCAAGTTCAAGTGGAGTGGTGAGGGTAGAAGTTTCATTCAAAAAATGAGACACTGTAGGTTTCTTCCCGAACTATTCATATTGGACGAATCTTCTAATATGTGTAAGTACGACATTGTTCACCCTGAAACAGGTAGAGTAAGAGAGGCTAAAAAATACAAGAAAAAAGACTTAACGAAATGGACACTTTATTCCGAACCATTTTTCAAAGTTGCAACAAGAAGTCAACAAAAACAAATTGATGTGATAGTTTATAATAAATTCGCCACTGAGTTTTACGAACACAATTTAGGAATAGGATTATTTGATAGAGTGATTGAGAATATGACATCATGTAGTGAAGGAGTTATGGTTGAGGATGGATTCATTCAAGACACAGAATTAGAATTCAGAACAGTGTTAGTAGAAAATCATTGGGCGGGTTACCATAGAATAACAATACAATTTAAAATAAAATGAGATATACCAACGAAGATTGTGAGTTAATTCGTATTTCAGGTAAACTTGAAGGGTTAAACGGACTCTTAACTTTTATTAAAAAATATAACGAATCTCCAGATTATCGAGGAGATTTGTCAGATGAAATTAAACGAGTAGAAACTGAAATTAACGAATTAAAAACTGAAGAAGATGACATACGAAGAACAAGATGAGTGGAATATGGTTCGATACAGAATGGACAACGAGGGTATTGACTATTGTTTTGAACACTACAGTAGTTTCGAGGAGATTAAAGACGAGAAGTTCCATGAACTTAGATTACAATTTTTAAAATCTTTGAAAGAAATACAAAATTATGTTAACGAAAAATGCCAAGAAGAGGTAGAAGAAGATGACGACTATGAGGGAGATGTTTAAATTTAAAACACTAAAGGAACAGTATGAAGAGTTGATTCTCTCCAAACTGTTTCCTGATAGAAAATTTGAATTTGTTAGGGAAGAACTAACCGATAATGAAAAAATGATTATTGAGTTCACGTACGAACTATTCCAAGAAAAATTGGATGACATGAAGATACTCCAAGATGAAATCAAAAGGATATCAGTTGAGAATGCGAATTTAAGGGCTTATAATGATGACAAAGATTACGATTACGATGATGAAAAATAGAAGATAATTTTTATTGGTGTGATTATAATGTGTATATTTGTATAAATAAAATACAATGAAAACAATCTTATCTATATTATTTGTGTTATTGTCTTTGACTTTGGTAGGACAAACTTATGATTTAAATGAGTGTCCACTATATTCTAAAATTTGGAAGTCCTCATACGTGAAAAACGATAATGTTATCACTACAAAACTTTTACCTAAAAACGGAGGTAATTTCAAGACAAACACTAAATACGTTGAAAAAAATATTGACGTAGTAAAGATTCAATCTTACTTATTAACCGCTTTTAATGAGTTCAGACATGATTATAAATGTGACTCAATCGTTGAGGACACAATGGTTACTAAAGAGTGTGTAGAATACTCTAAATTAGTCTTTGGTAATTATGTTCACTACGATGGATTACCAAGTAATCAATCAGAATGTCTTGCAGGTGTTCCATTCATATTATTTACTGAAGTTACTAAAGAAGATGGCAATTTTAATAAAATAGTTGCAGAATCTTGTTTTGATGTTTTTGTAGGATGTCCCGCTCACATGTCAGCATTGTTAGATAACAGAATTAAAAATTATGGGTTTGGTGTGACAATGAATAAAGGTTGTATCTATATTATAATTAGGGGAATACTAAAAGATTAAATATTTTTTTAATTATCTACGATTAAAAAGAGGGCACTCAGCAATTTTTGAACCACGTCTTGAACGTCTTTTTTTAGTACCAACAAGGTGTAATAGTGGTAATTTTATTTTTATTGATTTTCCTAGTTTTCCTGGTGAGGCAAAAGAAACTTTATAAATGTCTGAAGTAATTGTTGTTATTTTGTCAGGGACATCAATTGGATTTATTGCTACGGGTTGATTAAAAATAACGTCTAAATCTATATCTAAATATTTGTATTGTAAGTAATCTGACTTATTTTTAGAACTACTTGGAGAATTCCAAACAGGACCTGATGTTCCATTTTTATTTGTTCCTAAAGAATCTTGAATTATTTTTGATTTTGAATCTACAACAACCCCTATTTTTTGTAATTCTGATATTACATAATTTTTTGCCGTGTCGTTTCTTAATTTAGATAATTCTAAAAAAGAATATGTTTTACCATCTGGTGATTGACCGTTAGGTAACGTTGAAGATGAGGTTATCACGTCCATACTATTTAACATTGCTTTTGGAGTACCGTTTGTTGGCTCAGGTATTAATGATAATTGTGAACTAATAGGGTCTATTATATCGGACTTAACCGCTTGTATAAATAAATCGGTAAGTGAAAAATAATTATCTTTAAAAAAATTAGAATTAATTGACATGTCAGCGGGAAATTTAATGGGTACTACAGGATATTTAGTCTCATTTTCCGCGACTGGTGTTGAGGTTATTTTTGTTTTGTCCCCGACAGTAACTTTTGTCCATTTATTTTCGGAATAAGTGTTATTGAATTTTTCTAATGATGCCACCGCATATCCTTTATGGGTTGAATCAATTTTAAGTTTACTCCAGTTTATTTTAGATTTTTTATCCATTAATTTTACCATATTACCATCCTCCAATAAAAAAGTGTCCCATTCTGTTTGAGGAGTTACTACGGAATAAGTTCCAAAATCAACATAATCTTTTTTTGCAGATTCCCCTTTAGTTAAAGGAATTTTAGCAATTGTTTCAGTTTTAAAAACTAATCGTCTTTGTTCATTGATTTGGGGTTTAAGCCCAATCAATTCCCTCATTCTTGTTATTTCAGAGATAATCTCAATTTTATTCCCCATAATCTTATTTTATTTAAATAAATATCTTAAAAAACCAAAACTATTGTTTTATGGTGGTTTTATTATTATACTTGTTACTATGAATAATGAAATACCAACTCACGACCCACAGACAGGAGACATAAATCCTTTCTATCAAGAACTTACAGGACAACTAAACCCATTAAGTTGTGGTCCACATCTTGTATGGTGGTATAATCTAACTAACGAAAAAAAATATCAGTTAAATTATGAATATTTTGGACAACCTGATTTAGGTGAGACAGATTTTTTGACGGAGAAAGATATTGAATTAATTTGGAAACAAGAAACCAAAGAGAAATATATTAAGGAATATGTTAAGACTGGTAAACGTTTACACGGAATTCATAATGTTGACACCATTAGAGATGGCGGTACTATTCTTTTAGAGTCGTATCTTAATGATAGACCTAAATTCTATCTACATAAGGATAAATTTACATTACATTCAGGTTACCCAACTACCGATGAGAATATTATAACTGACACACCAACTAAAGTTTATGTTATTGATTGTGTGGAGACTTATTTAAAAAGAACCAAAGAACATGTACTTAGAATTGAAAAGATTGTTCAAAAAGTTGGGAAGATAATTTAATAGAAATATTTGTCAGGTAAAAGTTCTAAGAACTCTTCATCACTTGTCTCATTTCCCCTATTAAATTGTTTCCAAGATTTACCATTGATGTGTGATATACTAACCCAACACCTTTCATCGGATAAAAATTTGTCAGTGAAAGTACCTGCGTCAGAACCATACTCTCCAAGATACTCGTCTAACCAATCATAAACAACCTGTTCTGATTCTTGAGAGGATTTTAGTTCAGGTATTAGGAGATTAACTCCTACATGATAATGACCATCATCTTCATCTACTGAGGTAACGACAAATGGAATTTTCCAATAGGTGTCTACATTACCGCCCACTCTATCAATAATAACTCCTGAAATATTGCCCGATAATTTTTTTTGTAATAATCTAATTAATTGTGGGTCTTGTTTACACTTTTTTAACATCGGTATAATTCCGCCGAAATATTCTGATATGTCAATGGCGCTTTGACCACTGTTAAGCATTCTTATTATTTTCTCTGACAACTTATCCATATAACATAAATACACTTATTTTCAATAAAACTAATCCGTAATCCTTGAATCAAGTATTTATTGTTATGAAATATATTTTAAACGAAACTCAGTATAACTTAGTCTTAGAACAAACGTCAGGTCTTGATGAGTTTTTAGTTAAAGTTAAAGAAAAATACGATATTGATGATGATTTTATTGATAAGATAAAACAATTTATATTAAATTCTGACTGTAAGAAAATTATGGTTCAAAATATTAGAATGGGAGAAGCGTTAGCGTTAGCCGATAGAGTTGTAATATCGCCAAGGGTTTTTAATAATTCCTTAGGAATGTTTTTATTCATATTATTTCATGAGATTGCTCATCAATATCAATTTAAAAAGTATGGTGAAGAGACAATGTATTCGGTTTATGTTGGTGATATTAGTATTGAAGAGGCGGCAGAATTTATGAAGAAGACAGAACTTGTTGCGGATGAATTTGCAAGAAAAAAAGTTAGAGAGTTTGTTACTTTAGGATTTGTTCCACAGGAAGATGCGACATTCAAAGGTATGTATAAAAACGTACCAACGGCACAACTAAAGGGAATGATATCACAATTTAGAAACGTAATAAGACAAGGAAGAATTACAAAACCATCTGAGGTTAGTGAATTTTTCTATAACATGGTAAAGGTTGATTTATAATATGAAATATATAATTAAAGAAAGTCAATCCAATGTCTTAATTGACAAATATCTCACATCACAATTAGGTGATTATAAATTAAGTGATTGGTTTCATAATGAAGAAGAGTATACCAATAAACATGGGGATGTGATTATTTTTTTAGATAGAGTTCATGAAGGTTATACTGAAATTGCTATTTCTGAAGATATCTATGATTCATTTGGTTCTTTATTTTCATTGGATAATGATGAGATTCAAATTCATTTACTTAAATGGTTTAAAGACCATATGGAAATTAATAATGCTGAAGAAATTGAGGGGTTTTCAATATGAGATATATTATAACTAAAAAACAATACGGTCAATTAAATGAAATGATTAAACTTGACATCAAGGTTGGTGATACCATCATGGGTGGGAAATTTAAAACTCGTAAAGTTGTTGTTAAAACCATTGGTAAAAATGAAAAGGGTGATGTAACGATTAACGGTAAACCTTTATTACGATTTAGAATTATAAAAGAGAATAATATTCATTTGCGTAGAAGAGAATCTATAATGAAAGAAAAATTAGATTCACTAATTCAAAATAGGTTTACGGATGAATTTAGCCTCCAATTTATGCCTTTTGAACACTTTAGATTACATATATCTGATTATGTTGGGACCGAAATGGCGAACGAACTTGATTTAACTGGAGATGAAAAGGTTATGTTTAGAAATCAGACAATCCAATATGTTCGTAGTAATTTTTATGATTATTTAAAAGAAGTTTGGGAATCAAAACAAAACATCAATGAATCTGATGAAGGTAATAACATACCATCGGAATTACGTTTCAAAATCTTGAAAGAAGATGATAGACAAAACAAATTCCAAAAACTAATTGACGGTTCATTATCAATCCTTAAAGAAAAATGTGATGAACAAGAAGAAAGAGGAGCTGATGCCGAAGAGATTGTTAATTTCGAAGCGTGTGATGAATTAGAGTCAACCAATTCAGTTAAAGTTATTGATTATAAAATTGATAAGGGAATCATTGTTTTATTCCTAAATTTCCATGTCGAATCTATTAGGTACCAAAATATTGATAATTTAATATGGGAACTCCAATACCAAGTAGAAACATTAACAGGAAAAGGTAGCGTCAAGTTGGTTCATAACGACACAATCAATGAGAGGTTAAATGAGTCTGACAAACCAAAACACAAAACTGTTACTAAGTTTGAAAGAATGTTAAAACCCGCATTAGAAATGTTGAATAAAATGTCAGAAGGATGGGACGTTCATAATTATACTTTTGATGAAATGTCTTTAAAAGACGGGGAAACAACCCCCCTCACTTACGAAACAAATGTATGGACTAATTCGCATAAAACATATAACAGGTTAAAAGTATCCTCAAATCTTGTTCATACGATGGAAGGATTTTTTCCATTGATTGATGAATACGTTATTATGGATTGGTTCAATGAGAAATATAATAGAACCGCAACAGAGGTTGAGGTTTATGATGAAGAATATTAGTTATTGAATAGTTTTAACTTTTAAATTATATTCTTTCTGAAGCCATTTTTTAAATGGTGTGTGCCACTTATCATCAAACAAACTGTTTAATTTATTTTCTAATTCACTATCAAATTCTGCGATAGGACATCTTTCACAATCACCGTCAAAGTAATCGACATCATACCAATAAAATGCGTCCTCATCACCGTAATCACCAAAGTAAAACTTTATTCCACTTTCCATTACATTACCATTATCATCTTCTCCGTACGTGTAGTTTAAATCGTCCTCGAACAAATCATTAATGTAGGTATAAATAGTACTTTCTAATTTAGATTCTGTAATAGAATATTTCATAATGATAAATACAAAGATAAAAGTATTTATTGGTATGGAGAGTAACAAATTGGAAAAGACCATTGAAAAAATGGTTGAATCTCACTTTAAAAATATTAAAACACCTGAGGACTTTCATGGAATTAAAGTCGATGTATATCCTACTGAATATGGTAAAGCGGCAAACATTACAATTTTAATGAAAAAACCGTTTAGTGGAGAAGATTCTGACTTTCTTCATGTGGTAGGTAAAGAGGCAAAATCGTTTGTTTATACAATGTTTGGCGATTATTTAAAAGGTGGTATTAGTTGTGGGAACTCAACCATTGATAGTTATAATAACACTAAATGGTGGTATGAAGAAAAGAAAAAACTTGATGAGAATGTTAAGAGTGTTTTTGTTATTACCGAGTCGCAATATAATGTTATCAAAGAAGAAGTTGAAAAAGATTATACGGACCTTATAACAAAGTTAATGAAGAAAACTATACTAAGTGAGTATAGTCACGCCATCTGTGATATTAAAGTTACTGCACCAAAAGATAGAGAAGTCTTAGACGGACAAAAACCGTATCTTCATTATAAAATTAATGTTTATTTTATTGGTGGACATGGAACAAAACTATGGCCAAGAACTCAGGGGGTTAATAATATGTACGATAAAGTTATGGATACTATTTGGAGTACAATATATGATTACTTAGGTATTGCTACCGACCTATACAAGACATACGTTCCTAAGTGTGAAAATAAAGACCAATAATCGGATTTTTTCCGATTATCCGTTGATAATATTACCAATCCCAAGGACGGGTAGTATCAATGTAGACATTATATTTTTTACCGAACCAATTTTCAATTGAATCATACGCCTTAAAGTCGTCCATACCAAAAAATTTGGTTAACATAGTGATAATGTCAGGATTAATAAGTAATTCTCCCGAATCTTTCTCATACAAATATTCTCCCGATTCGCTATTAGGGGTTCCTAAAAATATTTCTCTATCATCAATATATTCAGTGTACTCAATACCATCTAAATAATCAGAAACCATTTTATTATATCGACTTTCACTTATGACGTATTTCATATTCTTTCTTCAATTGTGTCAACAGGTAATTTATAAACGGATTCAAACCATTCTTTAAGTAAGGATAAATATTCACGACCAAACATATTTTCAATATCTGATGGGAACTCACTTTTAACAATAAGTAAACGGAAATTATCACCATCTTCTTCTTCGGATAAGTAATGTAGTAATGAATAATGATTCCCTAATTCGTTATAATAGTTAATATAATACCCATCATCTGTTTCTTTCCGATTATGTGTTAATGATAATAATTCAGGGTGACTCTTCTCAATATATTTAGAGAAAACGTCAAACATTTTGGATTCTGTGATAATGTATTTCATATTATTGAACGTATACTAAATCTGCTTTTAAATTTGTTTTTGACCAAAACCATTTTTTAATTGAATCTAAAATTTCTTTTTCCGATAATGGTAACATACTTAAAAAATAATCGTAGTCATCAGTATATACCCATAAAACTTTTCTATTTGAATCAACAACATCTTCGTCTTCATATACCAAAGTAAAATCTTCCGCAAAATCATCGGACCCAATATTTTCAGGTAGAAACCCAAGCAAAGAACCAGACCAGTTTTTTCTAAAAACCATTCCTTTAAACCTCTTTTCAATAAGTTCATTCAATACGTCATGAATTTTAGACTCCGTGATAATATATTCCATAATGATAAATATATTGTTTCTTTTTTAATTATGAATGAATATACAAATTTATACATGAGAATGGTTTCAGGTATAGTTTCTTTACAAATTTATACATGAGAATGGTCTCAGGCATAGTTTCTTTACATGAAACTTTAAAAATTATTAGTTGATAAAACATGAGTAAACACCTATAATTAAGGTAATAACAATTATATGAGTGGTATGAATGAAATTGAGTGGTTCGAAGATGACGGAGTCCAAGGAGGACAACGGGGATTAACGGTAGACTTTATCAATAACAAAATTATTAAATGGAATGGTGTTGAAGAACCTATTTCAGAAAGTAATATGCGTGATATAAGATGGTGTATTGATATGAACCTCAAATATCTAAGTCAAAGACACATTAAAATAATTACCAAGTTAAAACAAACAAAAACCGTTTATACAAAGATAGAGGGTGGTTATAAAATGTCTGAAACTTTAACGGAAACCCAAAGAGAAAAATATGAAAAACTTGTTGACGAGATTAATTCGGAGACAATGGAATATGTTATCCTAAAAGAAAAATATCAATAAATTTATAGTCCTTTAAAAGAAGGAAACGAATCTATTTTACCATCGGCATTAACACTATGTGTACTAAAATATGCGGTACCGTTACCTTTATCGTCTAATGGGAAGAACATCATATGGGCGTAACCTATTTTCTCCGATAATTTTGATTGTGATGTAAGGGTAGGAACATTCTTGAAATAAACCACGTAAGTATATTTTGGAAATACATTAGAATTTGACCAACCATCTTCCTTAGTGGTTCCTGGTATGATTTCAATCTTATTCACCCAATCAAATTCAGGTTTATTAATTAAGTTATCAAAATATTTTTGAATAACTTTTGTTACTTTATTTTCTGTAATAATATACCTCATAATTTTAATTATCTACAATCATCGTAGTGAATCCATAATTCGACTTTAATTCCTATTAACGCACGAATTAAATCAATAATTCTTATGTTAGAATCCCCCATTTGACTCGGATACGTCCTAATAGATGTCGTCCTATCCCAAAAGACATTACAATCAATCTTGTCGTAAATATCATTGTACTCCAAACGAACATAACAAATACGTTTGTCAGAGTTAACTTTATTAACGTATGACTCAATCTTGTTAATGAGTTTATCGATTTGACCTTTGCTTACTTCATAGTCCATATGATAATAAATATATTACTTAACCAAATAGATGAGGTGAGATTTACCTATGGTGTCGTTATTATAGAACCCATCGATGATGGAGTTATTGATGTCATCTTTAATTGATATATAATTGGTGATTGGTTTTGACGTTGAACAACTTATTATCAAAAAAGAAAGTGGTATAATGTATTTCATGAAGTGTAAATATCGTAATAAATAGTGAGACTTAATTTGAATTATATTAAAAAATTACTATCTTTGTGTTATGAAAACAATTGCGTTAGGAGACACTCACGGAAGAAGTAAGTGGAAAAACATAGTAGAGAAGGAGAAGGATGCCGATAAAATAATTTTTATTGGGGATTATTTTGATGCCAAAGATGGTGGATACAGTGCGAACAGACAGATTGAGAATTTCAAAGAGATTGTAGAATTTAAAAGAAACAATCCTGATAAGGTAATTCTTTTAATTGGTAATCACGATTTCCATTACCTGAAAGGAGTTAATGAAGAATACTCCTCATTCCAATTCGGATATTCTAAAGATATTAATCAGGTATTACAACCCGTAGTCGATGAAGGATTATTACAGATGTGTTACAAACAGGATAATAATTTGTTCAGTCATGCAGGTTTAACTAAAACATGGTGTAAGAATCGTGGTATAGATATTGACAATTTACAGGAGTCTGTGAATGACTTATTTAAATCCGATATAACGAAGTTTAAATTCACAATGGGGGATAACTTAAGTTTTGGCGGAAACGATGTTACACAATCTCCTATATGGGTTAGACCACAGTCTTTGGTGAAGGATATGGTGGACGGAATTGTTTGTATTGTTGGACACACTCAGGTTAAAGAAGTGACGGTATTAAATGACGATAATTTAATCCTTATTGATTGTTTAGGAACAACTGATGAGTATTTGATTATAGAGAATCATATTGTTAAAGTAGGTAATATATAAAATGACACGGGCGATAAATCAACTAATAGAAAAAGAGTTAAAGGGTGTTGACATTTACAGTCACAATGGCTCAATGTGGTTTATCTTTACTGAAGAAAAACGATGGGTTTTTGAATATACTAAAGAGAATATCTTGTGGTATAATTATTCATTATTTCATAGTGTTTTTAATTTTGTGTCATTGGACGTAACTGAGAATACCGAATATATTACTGATTGGTTTACTAAGAATATTTTGGGCAAACCAATATGGACTAGTGGTGATAAGTTTGTAATGGAAAAAGGGGTTGTTAATATTATAGAAAATAGTATAAAAGAAACTGAAGGCGTTGTTGGTAGTAATATTCCTATTGTTGAAAGAGTCCTTGAAAACGGAGTTAAAAATACGTGGACTAATGAAATTCCTAATGATTATAATTGGTCAGAAGACTTTGATAGAGAGGTTGAAGACACCATTCAAAATGGGGTGAAGAACACCGAATCACATTTTAAAAATAGAATTGTTGACGTTGAAGATACCATTCAAAATGGGGTGAAGAACACCACAGGGGCAGAGTTCGTTACAAACGTTGTCGTTGAAGATACCATTCAAAATGGGGTGAAACACGCTTACCAAGGGCATGCAAAACTGCTAATAATAGTTGAAGATACCATTCAAAATGGGGTGAAACATACAGAATATGGTGATTGGTTAGATGGTGATGAAAGAATTGGAGACATCACCCAAAATGGAATTAAAGAAATTTATGATGATTGTTCTGACAATCAAGCAAGAGTTAATGGAATTATTAAAATTGGAAAAAAAATATAATATGAATAAAATAAACGAAGAAATATTAGAAATCAGTGGAATAGATACCAAACCATTTACTAGGTTTAGTTATAAAATACCGTTGGATAAAATAATTGATTTATTAGTAAAATCAAAAGAAGAATGCGAAGAAAAGGGATATACAAATTTAACTTTGTGGGTGAGGGAAGATACTGGTTTAGTAGATATGAGTATTCATGGTGATAGAGATTTTACTGAAGAAGAAAAAGATGTTATAGAAAGAATACAAGTAATTGCTAGAATAAAGGATAAAACTTCCAAGGGGTTAAATAGAGAAGATTTGTTTAATCAATTAACCCCTGAGTAACATCAAGGTTTTTATACAACAAAATAAAAATAACGTTATGAATAAAGAACAACAAGAGCTATTGGATGAGGCTTATGAGAATTATCTGAACAATTTTATAGAACCAGTATGTCCACCTAATTTAGATGTTCAACCAAGTTATTATGAACCAATGACT
>Ga0114978_10001322_pt1 | contig 20850 bp, 15 predicted proteins | sample S_140212_EF_Meta_FD_87027 | JGI IMG/M metagenome (GOLD analysis project Ga0114978, IMG submission 87027) | Freshwater microbial communities from Lake Simoncouche, Canada to study carbon cycling - S_140212_EF_MetaG | ecosystem: Environmental > Aquatic > Freshwater > Lake | place: Lake...
CTTCGCGAATTGAACGCCAATTTGGAAAAGTTGGAGAAGCAGGCTGAAGTCGCACAGCGCTTCAATGATTTAAAAGCCGACAGCAGCTTAAAACAGCAACAGCTTTGGTTTTTCAAACGTGCTGATGCAGAAACCGATCAAGTCAAAATCAAAGCCGATGTAGACAAAGCCCTTATTGATCTCGAGGCTCGCATCGCAGATTTGCGACATGTCGAGGCAGACCTAGAAACAGTTCGGCAGGCGCACTACGCCGCTGGCGACCAAGTCAATCAGGCACAAGGTTTGTTGTACGAGGCGAGTGCCGAAGTCAGTAAATTAGAAGCCGAAATTCGTTTTGTGGTGGAGGGGCGCCAACGCGCTGAGCAACGTTTGATGCAGTTGCAGACTCAATCATCTGAATGGTCTGACAAGCAAGTACAAGCTCTGGCAGAGTTGGAAGCATTGGCCGAGCAGGCTCTCCAAGCTGAAGATCAAAGCCTCACCTTGGCTGCACAAGTCGAAGACCAAGCTCAAGCTTTGCCTGATTTAGAGGAGGCTCTTAGACAAGCTCAAGCCAAAGCCAATGAGCAAAGAGGCAGTGTGGTGCAGGTTCAACAGCAAATTCAAGTGCTGGCGGCTGATCAACGCAACATTGAAGACCAAACACGTCAACTTTCACAAAGGCATGAGCGGCTAACGGCCGATCGCAACGCGCTGGATGCACCAGATGAACACAAGCTTGTGCAGTTACAAGAGCAATTGTCACAAGCAGAGGCTTTGGCCAAGTCGTGTACTGCAGCGCTGCAAGAATTAGAAGAGCAGACGCCTTTATTGGATCAAGAGCGCCGAAATCAGCAGCAGGCCGTGAACGATGAATCAGCCAAACTGGCAGACCTCACGGCCAAGATTGAAGCCCTCAAATCCCTTCAAGAAAAAGTCAAAACCGATGGCAAACTCAAGCCATGGCTGAGCAAGCATGGACTTGATCAACTTCAAGGTTTGTGGAGCAAGATTCACATGGAACCCGGTTGGGAGAATGCCATGGAATCTGCGCTTCGTGAGAAGCTCTCATCTCTGGAGGTTTCGCGCCTTGACATGGTGAAGGCTTTTGCAACCGATGCACCGCCTGCCAAACTCTCTTTTTATTCACCGCCCAACGCCACCCAAAACCCAGCTCGAAAAGGACTGCCAGCAGCATGCCGGCCCCTCGCCGATTTGCTCAGACTTTCTGATGCGGGCCTTTCGGCTTTGCTGACAGATTGGTTGCAGGGTTATTTCACAGCACCTTCGTTGGAAGATGCCATGGCATGGCGTGATCAACTCCAAGGCGCTGAATGCTTTGTGGTTCAGACCGGGCATGCTGTTGGTAAGCACAGTGTGAGTTTTTATGCGCCTGACTCAGAACAAGCAGGCCTCTTGGCGCGAGCTCAAGACATTGAAAATTTTGAAAAACAATTGCGTGCTCAAACACTGATTGCCGAAGAAACCAGGTCTAGCTCTGTTCGCGCTGAAGCCGCCTATTCAGATGCTGCGCAACGATTGGTGTTGTCTAGGCAGGAGGCCTCAGAGGCTCAATCGAAAGCCCACGAACTTCAGGTTGAAACACTTCGCTTATCTCAATGGGCAGAGCAAACCCGTGCTCGCAGTGAGCAAATTGCGGGTGACATGGCAGAAATCGATCTTCATTTAGAAGAACTTCAAGAACGCCGCATAACGGCTGAAGGCCGTTTTGAAGAACTCGATATGCAATTGGCTGACTGTCAAGAGCGTCATGCCCAACTGGATGAGCGCGTCATAGACGCTGAACGCCAACTTTCTGAGTGTCGTGAGCAACAGCGAACGCTTGAACGTTTGGCTCAAGAAGCTGCTTTTTCGCAGCGCAGTCTAGAAGCTAGGCGCTCTGAGTTGCAGCGCGGGCTTGAGACTGCGCTTCAGCAAATCCAATCAATTGCCGATGAGCAAGAACGTGCTAAAGATGAACTCTCTCGGCTCACTGATGCGGCGGCTCAGGCGGGTTTACAAAATGCTTTGGCCATGAAAATGGAGCGCGAGCAGCTTTTGGGAGCGAAGCGCAGTGAGTACGATGACCTCACTGCACGTTTGCGTGCCAATGATGAGCGGCGAATGAGTTTTGAGCGTGAACTCGATCCGCTGCGTCAAAGAATTACCGATCTTCAACTCAAAGAACAGGCTTCTCGCTTGGGCCTTGAGCAATACGCTCAGTTGCTGCTTGATGCTGAGGCAGACCTTGAGGCCTTGGCCAAGTCGATTGAAGATGGCAATGTCCGTTTAACGGGCTTGCAATCAGAAATCGATCGACTGAATCGTGAAATCGTGGCTTTGGGTGCTGTCAATTTGGCTGCTTTGGATGAGTTGACCACTTCGCGCGAGCGTAAGGTGTTTTTGGACGCTCAAACCGCTGATTTGACCGAAGCCATGACAACGCTTGAAGATGCCATCAAGAAAATTGATGCCGAAACCAGAGATCTCTTGGCTGGCACTTTCAAAATTGTGAATGAGCATTTCGGACGTATGTTCCCAGAATTGTTTGGCGGGGGCAGCGCGCGCTTGGTCATGACGGGTGACGAAATTTTGGACTCAGGTGTTCAAGTGATGGCGCAGCCACCGGGTCAAAAAAATCAGACCATTCATTTGCTGTCGGGCGGCCAAAAGGCACTGACCGCCATTGCCTTGGTGTTCGCCATTTTTCAACTCAACCCAGCACCTTTTTGTTTGTTGGACGAGGTCGACGCGCCCTTGGACGATGCGAACACAGAACGCTACGCCAAATTGGTCAAGAGCATGGGCAAAGAAACACAATTCTTGTTCATCAGTCACAACAAGATCGCGATGGAAATGGCAGAACAATTGATTGGCGTCACCATGCAAGAGCAAGGTGTCTCCCGCATCGTTGCCGTTGACATGGAAGCTGCAGTTTCCATGGCCGAAGCGGTTTGAACACGTCATTTTGTTCCAACCCTACTTTGCACACCCCAAATGAGCTCCTTGCAAAATAGTTTGGCAATTGTTGGTGGTTTGATCTTGGTGTGTGTTGTTTTGTACAACCTCTGGACGGCACGCCAAAATGCACCGCGCCAAGCGGCACCTGAGCCATCTGCTGGCATTGATCCTGTTTTAGACGCTTCGGATTTGAGTCGCCAAAGTATTCAAGATTCTGCCTATTTAGACGATGAGATTGACATTCTGCCCCTACCCGAAAAGAAGCCGCCGCTGGATGCCTTGATCGACGTGATTGTTGCCATTGAGCTGGATGTGCAGGTTTCAGGCGATGCTGCTTTGGCGGCTTTGCCTGCTACACGCCGGGTTGGTACCAAACCATTTGCGGTTGAAGGATTGAACGACCATACGGGCGAATGGGAAACACCGGTGGCCGGGCGTCGCTATCACGCTTTTCAGGCGGGTGTTCAATTGGCCAATCGGGTGGGTCCCTTGAATGAAATTGAATTTTCAGAATATGTGATCAAAGCCCAAAGTTTTGCAGATTCGATTGGCGGTGCACCTGAGTTTCCAGACATGTTGGAAGAAGTGGCGCGTGCTCGTGAGCTTGATCAATTTGCCAGTGAGCACGATGCGCAGCTAAGTTTCACGGTTTGCGCGACATCAGCGGCTTGGAGTCCTGGCTATATTCACCAACACGCCGCACGTTGGGGCTTTGTGGCGGGTGTTATTCCAGGCAGAATGGTTTTGGCAGCAGCCGTGCAAGGCTTGCCACCGATCTTGTCTTTGTCCTTTGATACACAGGCAGCCATGGCGGATGACCCTGCCTTGTCCGCTATTCGAGAATTTACCCTCAGCCTCGATGTGCCCCAGGTTGCCAGAGAAGAACAGGCATTTGCTCGCTTGCGTGAAGCTGCCCGCATACTGGGCAAAGAAATGGATGGTGTCATCACGGATGGCTCTGGCCATGCACTCACCGAAACTAATTTAAATGCCATCGCTGTTGATCTAGAACTTCTTTACGATGCCCTTGATTCACGTGAGTTGTCCGCCGGCTCACCGCAGGCGCGTCGATTGTTTTCATAATCGTGCTCCCGATCTCATTGTGAACTTAGATTTGTTTTCAGGATCGGATGAAGGTCAAGCGCAATCCCCTTCCGCATTAGATTTGGCAACTCAACAAGCCGCACAGCTTCGAAAATTGTTGCACCGCTATGCGCATGCCTACTACACCTTGGATGCGCCTGAAGTTCCAGACGCTGAATACGATCGATTGTTTCGTCAACTTCATAGCATCGAAACGCAATACCCTAATCTGCTCACTGCCGATTCACCGACACAGCGCATCGGTGGCGCCATATTGCCTGAGTTCGCTACAGTTCGGCATCAAGTTCCTATGCTGAGCATTCGAACAGAAACCGACACGCAGGCCAGTGGTGCAGCGGCTTTTGACACCCGAATTCGAAAAGAATTGGGTTTGACCGAGACCGATTCAGAGGTGGCTTACGTAGCAGAACTCAAGTTCGATGGCTTGGCCATGAGTCTGCGTTACGAGCAAGGTGTTTTGGTCCAAGCGGCCACTCGGGGTGACGGTGAATATGGGGAAGATGTGACTCACAACATTCGAACCATTGGTCAAATACCCCTTCAGCTTGCAGCTGAGGTTCCCGCTGTACTGGAAGTTCGCGGCGAAGTTTACATGCGGCGAGACGACTTCGATACCCTCAATGAACGACAACTTCTGAAAATTGCTGAGGGCCTCAAGGGTGAAAAAACTTTTGTCAATCCAAGAAATGCGGCTGCAGGCGCAGTGCGTCAATTGGATTCCAATATCGCTGCGCAAAGGCCCCTGAGTTTTTTTGCTTATGGCTTAGGTCAAGTTTCGGGATGGCCTTTGGGTGTCGTGCCTTTTCGGCGGCATGACGATTTATTACAAACGCTCAAGTCTTGGGGCTTTCCAGTTGCTGCACAAACACAGTGTGTCATGGGTGCTGCGGGGCTTATTGATTTCCACTCACACATTGCCCAGCAAAGAGATCGGCTGCCTTACGACATTGATGGCGTTGTTTACAAAGTCAATGACCTTGGTCTTCAAGAAAAACTTGGATTTGTGACGCGCGAGCCCCGTTGGGCTGTCGCTCACAAATACCCCGCGCAGGAAGAGCTGACAACTGTTCAAGCCATTGATATCCAAGTGGGTCGAACTGGCAAATTGACACCGGTGGCCAAACTGGCCCCTGTCTTTGTGGGCGGTGTCACCGTGACCAACGCAACCCTTCACAATGAAGATGAAGCCAGGCGCAAAGATGTTCGGGTGGGTGATACGGTCATTGTTCGCCGCGCAGGAGACGTCATACCGGAGGTGGTCAACGTCGTTCTTGCTCAGCGACAAGCTGATGCCTTGGTTTTTACCATGCCGCGTGTCTGTCCAGTCTGCGGCAGTCCGGCTTTGCGCGATGAAGATGAGGCTGATTACCGATGCAGTGGCGGTTTATTTTGTGGCGCACAACGCAAGCAAGCCTTTCTGCACTTTGCGCAAAGAAGGGCTGTGGAGGTTGACGGTTTGGGTGAGAAATTGATTGATCAACTGGTAGATGCTGGCGTGGTCAGTACATTGCCAGATCTTTATAAACTAGGTTTAAGTGCGTTGGTTCAGCTTGATCGAATGGCTGAAAAATCTGCACTCAATATTTTGAGTGCCCTTGAAGCATCAAAGTCCACCACCTTGCCTCGTTTCATTTATGGTTTGGGTATACGCCATGTTGGAGAAGCCACAGCCAAGGAATTTGCCAGACACTTTGGCAACTTGGACGCCTTTATGGCTGCATCCATGGAAGAGCTGTTGGAGGTATCAGATGTCGGCCCTATCGTGGCGCAAAGTGTGATCACATTTTTTGCCCAATCGCATCACCAAGAAATTGTCGCGCAACTGAGAGCTTGTGGCGTTCGATGGGAAGAGGGTTTGCCTGCAGAGCGTCTTACCAAGCCACTTAGCGGTCAAACCTTCGTGTTGACCGGCACCTTGCCGACCTTAAGTCGAGACGAGGCCAAAGCCATGCTGGAAGAAGCTGGTGCCAAAGTGGCTGGCTCAGTGAGTCAAAAAACAAGTTACGTGGTCGCAGGTTCAGAGGCTGGTAGCAAGCTTGAAAAGGCATTGGCACTCGGTGTGCCTGTTCTCGATGAAGCAGGCCTTTTGTCATTGTTCAAAGGAGATCCAAATGACGGTTCGTGAAATATTGAAAATGGGCGATGAGCGACTGATGCGTATCGCAAAGCCAGTGCTCGAATTCAATTCGCCCGAATTGCTAGAGGGCTTGGAGGATATGAAAGAGACCATGATCGCTGCCAATGGTGCAGGACTGGCAGCTCCCCAAATTGGCTGGGATATTCAGCTGGTTATTTTTGGAACCGGCCAAATCATTTCAAGGTACCCTGATGCAGCGCCTATTCCCTACACCGTCTTAATCAACCCTGTCATCACGCCCATTGGCAGTGAGTTGCAGCATGATTGGGAAGGTTGTCTTTCGGTACCAGGATTGAGGGCTGTTGTGCCCAGATGGCAACACATTCGATATTCTGGCTTTGATCAGCATGGACAAGCGATTGAAAGAACGGCTGAAGGTTTTCATGCCAAAGTCGTTCAGCATGAGTGCGATCACTTGATGGGCATTTTGTTTCCACAGCGCGTTCGCGACTTCACAAAATTTGGATTTAACTCTGTGCTTTTTCCAAACTTGGCGCCAGAATCAGACGATTAAAGTCTGGCCAATCTTTCAACGGCGGCTTGCAAAGTGGCATCTTTTTTGGCAAAGCAAAAGCGAATCACATTTTGGTCAAAAGCGTCGCCATAAAAGGCGGACATGGGAATGGCAGCCACGCCAATTTCCCGCGTTAACCACTTGCAAAATTCAGCTTCACCTAAATCTTTTTCTGGCACCGATAGCTGAGAAATATCGGCACATTGAAAATAAGTACCTTCGCCCGGCAGCAGCTTGAATTTGGTTTTTGACAAGCCTTCTCTGAAGAGATCGCGTTTGTGCTGGTAAAACTGGGGCAAATCCAAATACGCTTGAGGCTTGGCCATGTAGCTTGCCAGGCCATATTGCATGGACGTGTTTACTGTGAAGACAGCGAATTGGTGGACCTTGCGAAATTCTGCGGTCAGTGAAGCAGGGGCTGCAACAGTGCCCACCTTCCAGCCTGTCACATGGTAGCTTTTGCCAAAGCTAGACACCACAAAGGCGCGCTCTGCCAAGCCTTTGTATGAGCTTGCACTGTGGTGTTGAAGCGGTTGATAAACCATGTGCTCATAGACTTCGTCACTGATCAACACAATTTGAGTGGGCGCTAAAATTTCTTGCAGTTGTAGCATCTCCTCGTGACGCCACACCATGCCGCTTGGGTTGTGGGGCGAATTGATCAAAATTGCACGGGTTTTAGGGGTGATGGCAGCTTGAATTTTGTCAAAATCCGGCTTGAATGTACCGGGAGCCAAGGGCACTCTCACAACCACGCCACCTGCCATTTCGACATTGGGAACATAGCAATCGTAACAAGGCTCCAAAACAATCACTTCGTCACCAGGGTGAACCACAGCCAGCATGATGGTGAGTAAAGCCTGTGTGGCACCTGCTGTGACTGTGATTTCGGATTGTGCATCGTAGTGATGCTGATAGAGCTTTTCAATCTTCTGCGAAACAGCTTCACGCAAGGGCAAGACGCCTGGCATCGGTGGGTATTGATTGTGGCCTTCTTGCATGGCCTGATTCACCGCATTGACCAACACGGGGTCGCATTCAAAGTCAGGAAATCCTTGACCTAAATTGACAGCGCCAACTTCGGCTGCCAAGCCAGACATGACGGTAAAAATGTTTGTACCTACTTGAGGGTGTTTTGAAATTAACTGAGGCGTCATGATGGCTTCTTTCAAAGGATCAGAGTTCGTAGTCATTGACATGACCGGTCATGGCTTTCGCAACCAAATCTGATGTCAAGCGGTCGCTCAATAACGCTGCAAATTGATAAACAAAATTACGCAGGTAGGCGCCCCTTTTGAAGGCGACTCGCGATACATTTCGACCCAATAGATCACCCAAAGGGCGAGCGACCAAATCACTTGCGGGGTCTTCTTTCACGGCCATTTCGGCCACAATGCCCACGCCCAAACCCAAGCGCACGTATGTTTTGATCACATCCGAGTCAATCGCCTCGAGTGCAATTCTTGGGTGAAGTTTTTTGCTGGCAAAGGCGGCATCAATTCGAGTCCGACCTGTAAAGGAAGGGTGGTAAGTGATCAGGGGTTCTTTGGCAATGTCTTCTAAATGCAGGTGTTTTTTCTTGGCCAAGGGATGGTCCGGCGCAACGACCAACATGTGTTGCCATTCATAGCATGGCAGCGTCACAAGGTCTTCGTAATTGGCCAATGATTCTGTGGCCATGCCTATTTCGGCGGTGTCATCTAAAAGCATTTTGGCCACTTGATCAGGAGATCCTTGGTGCAAACTGATATTGACTTGTGGGTACCGTTCTCGCAATTTGGCAACGGATGCGGGCAACACATAGCGTGCTTGTGTGTGGGTGGTGGCAATTGAAAGCGTGCCACTGTCTTGAGCGCTGTACTGTTCGCCAATGCGTTTTAAATTGCCAATTTCGCGCATGATGACTTCAATGCTTTTCATAACGTGCTGGCCTGGCTCTGTAATTCGCTTGAGTCTTTTGCCGTGCCTAGCAAAGATGTCAATGCCAAGTTCTTGCTCCAACTCAATGATGGCTTTGGAAACCCCAGGTTGAGAGGTGTGCAGTGCTTTGGCTGCTTCTGTGAGGTTGAGATTTCGTCGAGCAGCTTCTTGTACAAAACGAAATTGATGCAAGTTCATATCAATAAACCCATTTAGATGTGGTTTATTATGCCCTATCAATCTAAAGGGGCGGACTTTAAAGCATTTCTAAGCTTAAGGAGTCGGCTGATCAAGCCTTTGAGCGCAAAGCTATTGCAGCCATGGCCCGAGTCAGTTCCGGCTCTTCGCCAATGGCATTTCTCAATTCAAACCTCACCTCAGAATAACGAGTTTGCAGGTCTTGCAACAACAGTGGTAAATCTTCTCTTGCATGCCTGCCGACGCCTAAAAACATGGGAACAATGCGCATTACATTGACGCCGGCCTGAACCAAGCGGTCGACTGTCGTGGGCAAGTCAGGTTCGGTCAGTTCTAAATAAGCACAGGCCACTTCAGTTTCGGGTGAAAGTTGCTTCACTTGTTCGGCAACGGCTTCAATGGGGCGGCGCCATAGGGCTTCTCTTGAGCCGTGTGCAAACAAAATGATGGCATGTTTAAAGCGGGGATCGGTCATTCAAAAACCTTTATTGGCGCAGCACCAGCCACCAAAAGGTAGCCAATGAGATCAGGCTGTAGATCATTGCCGGAGCGGCGGCAGTCAGCCAAGGCTGCCAATTCTGTAAGTTTCCCATGAAGCCAAAAACGTTGTTCAGCAAATAAAAACTGATGCCAGCCATGACCCCACCGAATACATAGCCGGCAATGTTGCCAGACCTGAAGTGCAAATAAGCGAATGGCAGTGCAAGTGTGAGCATGACCCAGCAACTTAGAGGGTAAAACACCTTTCGCCAAAATTCAATTTCATAGCGCTGAGCATTCTGCCCATTCGCAGCCAAATGTCGCATGTATTGAAACAAGTCAATGGTTTTCATTCGATCAGGACTTAGGAGTGCAGCAGAAATCATCTCAGCGGTGATTTCAGTTGACCATGCCCATTCCGGCAGATTCAAAATTTCGATTCGCGAATCTTGATCGCTTGCAATGTGAAAAATTCGCCGATCAACGGGCTTCAAAAGCCAAGATCCGTCACTTAGGAGTTGAGCCCTTGGCGCAATCGTCATCGACTTGAGGCGGCCTTCGTTGTCAAATTCATGAATGCGCACATTCTCTGGATGACCTTCGCTGCTCATTGATCGGACATTGACGGCAAATTGAGATTGAGCCTGCTTTTCCCTGAGCCAAGCGCCTGTCTGTCCAACGGTGATTTGCTCTTGATAATGCGCCTTCAAAAGCTGTGCTTGTTTGTCTGTCCAAGGTGAGATGTAGTCACCAAATAGAAAGGTGATTGTCACAAACACAAGGCCCAACTGAAAGAGCGTTTGAAGTGCTCGCCAAGGACCCAATCCACCTGTTCTCAGAATGGTGAATTCGGAGCTTTGCGCAAAACGCGCCATGACAAAGATGGAGCCAATCAAAACAGAGATGGGTAACAACTCATACAAATGGCTTGGCATCAGCAAGGCCACATACATCAATGCATGCTGAAGTTGATAACCCTGAAATTTGTTTTTGCTAAGGGTTTGAAGTTGATCGACCAAGTCAAAAAAAACAAACAATGCCAAAAAGCCAACGGCCACAAAACTAACAGCTCGAATAATTTCTCCATGAATTAATCGACGAATGGTTTTCATGTGCCAACCTCAATTTTGTGCAACTTGGGCATGGCCAACAAATTCTTCCAAGACCAATTGAAATGGCGAAAAAACAGCCAGGTTAATGCCAGGCAAAATGCGCTGCCATGAAGGGCCAACATGAAGGCAGGCAGGGTTGTTCTTTCTGACGTAATCCAATTTTGACCTACGTTCACCATGTTGTAGTAACCCACAAAGCAAAACAAGGCAACGGCCAGGTGGTAACTTTTGCCAACCCGAGGATTGACGCTCGCCACAGCCAGGCCCACGATCATTAAATTAAAGGCAGCCAATGGCAAGCCCAGACGCCAAGATAACTCTCCAAGATGGACAGGGGTCGGTTTGTTGATCAAGCCTAAGGTGCTGACCATGCGGCTTTGAACATCTGAATCTGAAATTTTGAAGCTTGAATCGATCAGCAATTGATAGTCTTTGAAGGCGGTCACCCGGACATCACCTGTTTGGTGGTTGCGTAACATTTGCTGACCTTGCTGAAGGCTTAAAAACCGCTCGCCTTGGTAGAGTTCAATTTGTCCTTTTTGGGCCGTTGTCACAGTTTCAATCACGCCATCGAGGCTAGAAACAAACACTTGCCGACCTGTTTGATTGTTGGGACTGTCTTTGTCAATGAAGAAAACCCGTTTGCCACCTGCTGATTCTTGGAACTGACCTGGGGCCACACGTTCTATGTCATTGCGCTGCTCATAGCGGTCTCTCAAGTCTTGAATTTGTTTGTTGCTCCATGGCCAGACAAAAAGCGCCAGTAAGGCAATGGCTAAAAGGATGGGCCAAGCAAATCTCAAAATAGGTTGAGAAAAAGACGTGAGGCCTCGTCCACTTGAGAACCAAATGACCATTTCACTGTCAGAGTACATGCGGGACAATGTCGACACCACAGCAATGAACAAACTGAGCGTCAAAATCGTGGTGAGGTGACCAATGACCGTCAATCCCATGACCAGCATGACTTCTGAGGGATTTACAGACCCCTTGGTCGCTTGTCCCAAAGTTCGGATCAAAATGATGGTCATCACGATCGTGGCTAAAACCACAACCGTGGCACCAAAACTTCGGGCCAAATCTTTTTGAATGGAAGAATGGAATAACATTGTTGGATTGGAAAACCTCAATTATGAACTTTGAATTAAAAACACTTTCTCTGGCCACTGCCGCCAAATCCGCCACAGAGGTCTTGATTGTCCTCATTTCCGATCATTTTCAAGCTGCCAAAGACCCACTTTCTTCACTGATTGAGAAAGCCCTGAAGGCCAAAGACTTTTCGAGCAAGACCGGCAAAGTGCTTCACGCCTATGCCGCACCCGGTGTTTCTGCTTCGAAAGTGGTTTTTTTGGGGATAGGCGCTGCCAAGGCGCTTGACGTGAAATCGGCCATGGCGGGGCTGACGGCCAGTTTAAAGGCCTCTGAAACCAAGAAGCTCACGGTGGTTTCTGCCGAACCTGTCAGTGCGCAGGGGATGCAAGCCTTGATGCTGGCTTTGTCTGAAGGAACTTATGTCTATGGCACCACCAAATCTAAACCCAGCTCGCGGTCTTTGAGCCAAGTCAGCTTGGGCGTGCCCAAAGTGAATCTCGAGTTGCAAAACGCCTTCAAAGCCACCGTTGGCATGGTTCAAGGTATTGAGTTTGCCAAAGAGTGGGCCAACCGACCTGCCAATCATGCAACGCCCACCATGCTGGCCAAGGCTGCTGTGGCTCTGGCCAAGGCAGGTGCCATGTCTTGCGAAGTTCTAGGTCCTAAGGAAGTGGCCAAATTGGGGATGGGCTCTTTCATGGCTGTGGCGCAAGGCTCTGCCGAGCCGCTTCGTTTCATTGTCCTGAAATACCAAGGAGGCGCTAAATCGGAAGCGCCTACGGTTTTGGTTGGTAAAGGCATTACCTTTGACACCGGAGGCATTTCCATCAAACCTGCTGGTGAAATGGATGAGATGAAATTTGACATGGGTGGCGCGGCCAGTGTCTTGGGCGTGTTCAAATCTTTAAGCACCCTCAAGCCCAAAATCAATGTGGTGGGCTTAATTCCCACCTGTGAAAACATGCCAGACGGCTTGGCTGTGAAGCCAGGTGATGTGGTGACCAGCATGAGCGGTCAAACCATTGAAATTCTAAATACCGACGCTGAAGGGCGTTTGATTTTGTGCGATGCCCTAACCTATGCAGAGCGATTTAAACCTCGTGCTGTGATCGACATCGCGACACTCACAGGCGCATGTGTCATTGCTTTGGGCGCTATTCGAAGCGGCATGTTTGCCACCGAAGACCAGCTTGCTCAAAGTCTACTCCAAGCAGGTGATGAAGCCATGGATCTTTGCTGGAGAATGCCACTCGATGATGACTATGCAGATTCATTGAAAAGCAATTTTGCCGATGTCGCCAATGTCGGTGGACGTGCAGGCGGCGCCATCACGGCTGCCAAATTTCTGCACCGTTTCACGAAAAAATACCCATGGGCACACTTGGACATCGCTGGCACTGCATGGAAAGGTGGCGGCTCAAAGGGTGCCACAGGCCGACCCGTAGGTTTGTTGTTGCATTACTTGCTTTCTCAGCAGCCATCGAAATCGAACGCAACTTCGAAAAAGACAGCGCAATCTGTGAAGTAATTTCAAGCGCTTAGCAAATCTGTGGGCATCCTCATGACGCAAGTTGATTTTCATTTCAATGCGCCTGACAAGCTGACCTATGTGTGCCGTTTGTTGCGCAAAGCAAGTGGTCAAGGCAGTAGGGTGGGGGTGTTGGCAGATCAAGACACGTCCCACTTGTTGAATCAATTGTTGTGGAATTTAAATGCATCTGACTTTGTCACACATTGTTGGAGCACCGACTCACCCAGCTTGATTGAGCATTCAAGTGTCATTTTTGCTTCCAACTGGGCTGACCTGACCAAACTTCTGTCAATGGATGTTTTTCTGAATTTAAACGATTTACCGCCCCCTCAATTTGATGACATTGCCCGTTTGATCGAAGTGGTAGGCCCTGAAGAAAGAGACAAATCAAGTGCCAGGGAGCGGTGGAAACACTATTCGCAACTCGGATTTCAGATCAACCGATTCGATCTGACATCGGCTAAGCCCAATTAGTCTTGATATTTGCCCTTTTTTTTGCTCAGTCATCCATCAAGCCCCTTTGAAGTGAATTAAATTTGCGTTATGGTTACGGCTTGCTTGATTGAAGCAAAACCTCATTTTTTTCGGAGCTATTCATGAAATTGTCTTCTCTTAAGACCCCACTTACAGCGGTTGCAGTGGCCGCAGTTGTTTTGACACTCGTTGCCTGTGGCAAAAAAGATGGCGGTGGCGCTCAAGTCATCAAAATTGGGCACGTTGGTCCTACCAGCGGTGCCATTGCCCACCTTGGTAAAGACAACGAAAATGGCGCCAAAATGGCCATTGAAGAACTAAATGCTGCTGGCATCAAAATTGGTGACAAAGCTGTCAAATTCGAATTGTTGGCGGAAGACGATGCAGCCGATCCAAAACAAGGCACTGCCGCGGCTCAAAAATTGGTCGATGCCAAGGTTCAGGGCGTGATCGGCCACTTGAATTCAGGAACCACCATTCCAGCATCACAGCTTTACAACGCCGCTGGCATTCCCCAAATTTCTCCTTCAGCGACCAATCCTAAATACACTCGTCAAGGCTATGCAGGTGCTTTCCGCGTGGTGGCTGACGACGTCCACTTGGGCGGTACATTGGGCAAATACGCGGTTGAAACTCTCAAGGGCAAAAGCATCGCCGTGATTGATGACCGTACAGCTTATGGCCAAGGTGTGGCTGAAGAATTCGAAAAGGCTGTCAAGGCAGCGGGTGGCAATCTGGTTGGCCACGAGTTCACCACGGATAAAGCTTCTGATTTCAACGCCATTTTGACCACCCTCAAGGGCAAAAAGCCTGACATCATTTTCTTCGGCGGAATGGATGCTGTTGCAGGCCCTATGCTCAAGCAAATGAAGCAGCTCGGGATTTCAGCCAAATTCATGGGTGGTGATGGCATCTGTACGGCTGAGTTGGCCAAGTTGGCCGCTGAAGGCATGGCAGACGAAAACGTCTTTTGCGCTGAAGCTGGTGGTGTTGAGGGTGAACAAAAAGCAGGCATGGAAAAATTCCGTGCAGACTTCAAAGCCAAGTACAACGCTGAAGTCCAAGTTTATGCTCCTTATGTTTACGACGCAGTCAAGGTCATGGTTCAAGCCATGGTCACTGCGGGTTCTTCAGACCCAGCCAAGTACTTGCCAGCTTTGAAGTCCATCAACTACAAAGGTGTGACCGGCAACATCGCGTTTGACGAAAAGGGCGACATCAAAAATGGCGCTTTGACTTTGTTTACCTACAAAGGCGGTCAACGCGAGCAAATCGCTGTGGTTCGTTGATCACACGGTCTCCTCAAAAAACCCCGCATTTGCGGGGTTTTTTTTCGCACTGCATGCAGAATTAAGCATTCCAGCGCCAATAAGGGTTTACCTCAGACCATGTCCGCGAAACTCTAATACCTCTTCACCCATGTAATTTGTGAAGATTCATGATGAAGTTGGATTATTCTTTAAACTCAGCCACCCGTGTGTGTTGCATCCCTTGAATGAGGAAGATTGTGCATTTTGTTGTTTCGCTTAAAGGGTCACCGATTGAGTGTCACCAAATGATGAATTCATGGCGTGTTTTTCAAAACTTATGCCTGAGTCTTGTTCTAGGACTGACTTGCGCAGGAGGGCTTGCCAACCCCAATCCGAAAGCCAATCCTGCTGACCCAGAAAAAGTATTGCGGGTGGCATTTCCTGCACCTGAGTCTGGTTTTGATCCTGTCCGTGTCAATGACCTGTATTCAAACACCATCACTGCTGCTATTTTCCAACCCTTGCTGACTTACGACTGGATGGCCATGCCCACTCAGATCGTGCCAAATGCAGCAGAAGCAATGCCAGTCATTTCGGCTAACAATAAAACTTACACCTTCAAAGTTAAAAAAGGCTTGTACTTCACACCCGATGAAGCCTTCAAAGGACAAAGGCGAGAGCTTACGGCCCATGACTTTGTGTACACCTTGCTGCGCCATGCAGACCCTAAGAATCGCAGCCCTCAGGTTTCTGACTTTGATGACAAGATTTTGGGATTTGCCGAATCAAGAAAGAAGGCAGTTGCCAACAGTCAGTTTGATTATGAGCAAAAACATCCAGGCATTTATGCCTTAGACAGATACACCCTGGTGATTCAGTTGGTACAGCCAGATCGCAACTTCCTAACGCTATTAACCAGCCCTTTTGCAGGCGGAATGGCACGCGAAGTCGTAGAGAAGTATGGGTTTGAGGGCGTCATGTCCAACCCTGTTGGAACTGGGCCTTACATCCTTGAAAAGTGGGTACGTGGCTCCAAAATTATCCTCAAAGCCAATCCTGAATATCCAGGCTTTGTGTGGGACTTTCAACCACCGCCCAACAAGCCTGTTGAACTGCGCATTGCCAGCCAAATGCAAGGCAGAAAAATGCCTCAAATTGGTCGGATCGAGGTAAGCATCATTGAAGAACCACAATCGATGTGGTTGGCTTTCAGCGGCAAAGAAATTGATGCAGTCGCTGTGCCACCGTCTTTCATTGAAAAAGCGCTAACCCCTAACAATGATTTGCTTCAAACTTGGGTGGCTCAAGGTGTCAACATGTACAGAAGTGTTGAACCCGATATTCGCTATCAGTTCTTCAACATGAAGGATCCTGTCATCGGCGGCTACACCCCCGAAAAAATAGCACTCAGGCGCGCCATCATCATGGGTTTCGATGTGGACGAAGAGATTCGAGTGATTCGAAAAGGGCAAGCCGTGAAAGCGCAGCAAATGGTTTCGCCTGTCGTTGCTGGGCATGACCCCAATTACAAAAGCATTGTGAAGTTCAGTCCACTGTCTGCCAATGCATTGCTAGATCAATTTGGTTACAAGAAGGACGCAAAGGGCTATCGCAACTTGCCAGACGGCAAACCGCTTGTGTTCACCATTTACTCTTCAACGTCTTCTGTTGATCGCGAAAGGGATGAACTCTGGAAAAAATCAATGGACCGATTGGGCATTCGACTCAAGGTTAAAAAAGATAAATTCCCAGAAATGCTAAAGCAGGGCAAGCAATGCGCGATTTCTTCTTGGGCTTTGGGCTGGACACGCTCTTCCGAGGCGGAATTTGTGATGAAGCTCCTGTATTCAAAAACCATTGGTCAAAATAACTATGCGTGTTTTGAAAATGCAGAATACGACGCCTATTTTGAGCAACTTAAGCGTTTGCCCGACGGCCCTGATCGCACTCGTGTTTTGCACAACATGTACCGATTGATGGAGGTGAATGGTGTGCTGGGATTAAGTTCAACCGGCATCGCAACGCGACTGAGTCACCAGCGTTTGGAAGGCTTTCGCAAACACCCCTTGATCTTGGGTGATTGGATTTACTATGACATTCAAAAACCGTAAAGGCACTGCAACATGAGTGCCTACATATTTCGCCGCATTTGGCAAATGATTCCCACATTGGCCGGTGTGATCTTGTTGGTATTTTTTCTTTTCAATTGGATCGGTGGCGACCCTGCCTACGTACTGGCTGGTTTGTTTTCGAACCAAGAACAAATTGACAGCATTCGGGCTGAACTGGGGCTGGATCAACCGCTCACAGTTCAGTTGTGGATTTTTGTCAAACAAGTCGCTACTTTCAATTTTGGCAACAGTTGGACCACAGGCGAATCGGTTGCCAACATTTTTGCAACACGATTGCCCGCTTCTTTGACGTTGATGGCGCCTCTGCTCATCATTGAAACACTCATTGCCTTGGTCCTGGCTGTGGGCCTTGCTTGGGTCAGAGGATCTTCTGTTGACCGGGGTACCATGGTCGTGTTCACCGCTTTGATGTCCGTCAGTATTTTGGTCTTTATCATTTTGGGGCAATACGTGCTTGCCTACCGCTTGGGCTGGTTTCCAGTTCAAGGGTGGAGCGAAGACTATTGGAAAAATATCAGTACCTATGCGCCTTTGCCTATCTTGCTCGGATTGGCGGTCAGCATTGCGCCTAATACGCGTTTGTTTCGAAGTTTCGTGCTTGACGAGGTCGACCAAGACTATGTTCGAACCGCCAGAGCAAAGGGGCTTTCTGAACCGCGGGTGATGTTTGTGCATGTTTTGCGCAATGCCTTGATTCCCGTCATCACCTTTGTGATTTCCAATTTGCCAGGTCTGTTGTTGGGTGCTTTTTTGTTGGAAAGATTCTTCGGTATTCCCGGTGTTGGCCGCGAAATCATTTTGGCTGTGGAGCGAAGTGATTTTCCCGTGATCAAGGCCGTGACCGTCTATGTGGCCATGGCAACCATGATTTTCAATCTGATTGGTGACGTTCTGTATCGCCTCACCGACCCTAGAGTTCAACTGCGCTGAAATTCGATCACCTTTCAATGAATATGCAAAGTCATCCAGCTTCACTTCAAAATTCCTCCGGCCCACTGGCTTCCTTAATGGAGAATGGACCTGTCAGTGAAGGCGCTTGGGCCTTGGCTTGGCGTCGCTTCAAATCTGACCGTGTAGGTGTCTGGAGTGGCATCACTGTGGCTCTTAGTTTGGCCTTGGTCTTTTCCACCTTGTTTGGCTCACTGGCTTCCGATTGGGAAAAAGAGGTAGCCATTAGCAACGCACCGCCGACATGGGCCATGAGCGGTTTTCAAGGAGATGATGCCAACAAGGCGATCCCTGAAATTGTGCTTTACGAACCGACGCCTACGGATGTTGCAGACCCTATTGCAGCGCAATGGGAGTTGGCTCAAAAAGCTGTGAAACCAGCAGGCGACAAAGTCAATGCCTTGGCAACTCACCTGCCTATGGGTTCAGACAAATGGGGCCGAGACGTTCTAGCCAAAACAATCAAAGGTGCTGAAACCAGTATCTTGGTGGGCTTGGCCGCTGCTTTGATGGCCACGCTATTGGGTTCGGTGTTGGGCGCCGTCTCGGGTTGGTACGGCGGCATTGTCGATGACCTGAGCAATTGGCTTTATAACGTTTTCCATTCCATTCCAGGTATTTTGTTGATCTTGGCAATTGCGGCTGTTTTGAACACCAAGGGCACCATGGCCGTGGTGCTCATTTTAGGAACCACGGGTTGGACAGGCACTTACCGATTGATTCGGGGCGAATACCTCAAACACCGGAACCGGGAATATGTGAGGGCGGCAGATGCCATTGGCGCTTCCAACAATCGGCGTATGTTCGTGCATATTTTGCCCAATGTGAGCCATGTCATTTTGGTTCAGTTTTCTCTCCTGACCGTTTCTTGCATCAAAGCAGAAGTGATTTTGTCTTTCCTCGGATTTGGTGTGCCAGTGGATGGTGTTTCATGGGGCACCATGCTGACCGAAGCACAAAATGATTTGCTGGTGGGCAAGTGGTGGCAACTTTTGTCTGCAACTGCTGCCATGTCTATTTTTGTGACAGGTTTGTCGCTTCTCACCGATTCACTGAGGGATGCATTAGATCCCAAAGTGATTCACTGAGCCCAATTGATTGAATGCTTGACATGGCAACACGCAGATACCCACCACCTATCGCCCAAATTTCTGACAATTTGTTGGAAGTCAAAAATCTGACCGTCGATTTCATCAGTGCTTCCAAGGCGCCTGTTCGAGCTGTTGAGTCGGTTTCATTTGTCATCCCTCGTGAACGCACAGTCGCATTGGTGGGTGAGTCTGGCAGCGGCAAGTCGGTCAGTGCATTGGCCATCATGGGCTTGTTGCCATCGCAAAATGCCATCGTTGGATTGCATTCATCCATTGCGTATGACAATCGGTCTTTGTTAAGTCTTTCCAGGTCAGATTGGCAACTCATTCGAGGCTCTCGAATTGCCATGATCTTTCAAGACCCCATGACGTCCCTGAACCCTGTCTATACGGTCGGCTTTCAATTGGCTGAAATGTTGAAAATACACAAACATTTTTCCAACAAACAGGCTGCAACACGGGCTTGCGAGCTGCTTGAAGAAGTAGGCTTACCCGAACCTCAAAAACGTGTCAATGCATACCCACATGAGTTGTCGGGTGGCCAACAGCAACGCGTCATGATTGCCATGGCACTGGCCTGTGAGCCTGAACTGCTGATTGCAGACGAACCCACCACGGCTTTGGATGTAACGGTGCAACGCCAAATTTTGTTGCTTCTCGCTGAATTGCGCGAGAGGCGTCGTATGGCAATGCTTTTCATCACACACGATTTGGGCTTGGTCAGCGAAGTGGCAGATCATGCTGTGGTGATGCGAAATGGCACTGTTCGTGAGGCGGGCCCCGTTAGAACACTGTTCAGCCAACCGCAAGACCCCTACACCAAGGCTCTTCTGAGTTGTCGTCCTAGCGCAGATCGGCAAGGCAAGAGACTTTTAACCATTGAAGACTGGATGTCTACCAGCGCGGGTGAAAGTTTGCCATTGGCCAAGCCAACCGCCGATGTGCCAGCAGCACCTGTTGCAAAACTGAGAATTGATCAAGCCTTGTTGGAAGTGCAAGGCCTTCGCAAAGTTTTCAAACGATCTGGGCCGTGGTTCCAAAGCGATGATTTTGTTGCTGTTGAAAATGTCAGCTTTGAATTGATGCGGGGGCAAACGGTGGGCTTGGTGGGTGAGTCAGGTTCCGGCAAAACCACTGTGGGTTTGTGTTTGCTGAGACTGCACGAAGCCACAGCCGGAAAAGTGTTGTTTAACGGAAAAAATTTGCTAGAAATGTCCAACACCGAGTTTGCAGCTTACAAGCGCAGGCTTCAGATCGTTTTTCAAAACCCCTATGCCTCATTGAATCCGCGATTCACAGTAGGCGAAATCTTAAGTGAACCGATGCAACTCCACAGCATTGGCTCTCACAGCGCAGATTGGGAGAAAAGATCGCTCAGTTTGCTCGACAAAGTCGGTATGCCAGCCTCTGCTTTGAAGCGTTATCCTTTTGAATTTTCCGGTGGGCAGCGACAGCGTATTGCCATAGCCCGATCTTTAAGCTTGTCACCCGAGGTGGTGGTGCTTGATGAAGCAGTTTCTGCTTTGGATGTTTCAGTTCAAGCCCAGGTCCTTAACTTGCTTAAAGATCTTCAGAAAGAATTGGGCCTGAGTTACTTGTTCATCTCGCACGATTTGGAGGTGGTGCGCTACATGTCCGACTCTTTGCTTGTCATGAACAAAGGTCATGTGGTGGAACAAGGTGATGCCGCTCAAATTTACCAAGCGCCTCAGCACATTTATACCCAAACCTTGCTAGCGGCTGTACCCAAAGTTCAAGAAGCGATCGGCATTTAGGCGTGTATCTGGTTGAGTTTCAACGCAGGTAGAGCGATGGTCTTCTAGCAGGGTTTTAAAGATGGCGGAGCAGGCGGGATTCGAACCCGCGGTGGGGATAAACCCACACACGCTTTCCAGGCGTGCGACTTAAACCACTCATCCACCGCTCC
>Ga0114978_10001323_pt1 | contig 20818 bp, 12 predicted proteins | sample S_140212_EF_Meta_FD_87027 | JGI IMG/M metagenome (GOLD analysis project Ga0114978, IMG submission 87027) | Freshwater microbial communities from Lake Simoncouche, Canada to study carbon cycling - S_140212_EF_MetaG | ecosystem: Environmental > Aquatic > Freshwater > Lake | place: Lake...
CATGCGAAACATCTCCCTGAAGCGAAACGAGTGAAATAAAATGGAGGCGGCGGGAGTCGAACCCGCGTCCCGTGATGTTTCAGCACAAACGTCTACGTGTGTATCCGGTCGATTTAAATCTCGTGGACGCGACCCCGGCCGACAGGGTTCGTCGTCAACCAGCCTAGAACTTTTTTAACCACGTCCGTACCAGGCGGTGGAACGCGGCGATTCGGATTTGGCGACCGATTGGGAGGCCCTTCCGACTGGGGCCATCGCTCGGGGTTGCTTAGTTAACTAAGCAGCCAGGGAGAAACGAGCTTCGGCAATTGAAGCTTGGTCGACTTTTAACGTGGCCCGCCGACCAACCACGACACGCAATCTGAACCTCTTGTCATCCGGTCGAAACCGGTACGCCCCCTTGAAATTTATGAGTGATGAAGATGAATCGAATCCTGAGTCGCTGGTGCGGGAATGTCCCGATCGGCTTTCTGACCGACTTTGCCATTCTAGCAAACCTCAAGGACTGTATCGGTCGTGCCATGAGCCAGGCTCAATTTTCTCCAAAAAACAACGGTGAACCACGGCCCAGACACGTTGTCTCATGGAATACTTACCCTGTGGCGGAGCCGTTGCCCGCCCATTCCCACATTAAATTTTCACAGATTTGACTCTCCCACCATGGCATCCTTACTATCAAGTTTGTCTCGCTTGGATGGCCGGGCAGTCGGCCACACACCCCATGGTGCTATTTCCATGTTCACCGCGCTCTCGACGAGCCGTTGGTTTGTTTGTGTGCTTGCGGCGGTTGCAGCTGTCAGCCTGCCGCTTGAGGCTTCCGCCCAAGAGTGGGCCACCAAGATGTTTTCTGTCACCAGCCACAACTTTGGCACGGTGGCCCGCGGCTCAAAAACTGAGTTCCGTTTTACGTTCCGCAACATCTACAAAGAAAATCTGCACGTTGTGAGCGTGCGGACCAGTTGCGGTTGCACCTCGCCTGAGATCACCAAGCGGGATCTTAAAACACATGAAACCGGCGATGTGGTTGCCACATTTAACACGCGAACATTTCTGGGCCAGCACGGGGCCACGCTCACTGTCACGATCGACAAGCCATACTATGCCGAGGTGCAGTTACGGGTGGCTGGCAACATCCGCGGCGACGTGACGTTTGACCCTCCGTTTATGGATCTGGGCAACGTCGATTTAGGAAAGGGCTCGGAACGCACAGTACGGGTCACGCACGTTGGCAGCACACCGTGGGAAATCAAGGATGTGCGAAGCGCCAACGCCAATTTTGAAGTGCAGCTTTCCAAGCCCACGCACACGGCTTCACAGTCGTCCTACGACCTGACGCTGAAGCTCAAAGCAGACGCGCCAGCAGGCTATGTCAAAGGACAGTTGATTCTTGTGACCAACGACCCTCGCGCCGGGCAGATTCCGATGGATGTGGAGGGACGGATCGTCGCGGACGTCACCGTGAGCCCGCAATTGCTGGCTCTTGGAATCGTGCAACCGGGCCGCTCCGTCACGAAGAACATCGTCGTGCGAGCCAACCGACCATTTCGTGTGACCGGCGTGACCTGCCCTGACGGCTGCTTCACATGCCCAGGAAAAGAGACTCCCGCTACGGTACAAATTCTGCCTGTCACATTTCAGGCAGGGGATACGATCGGCAAAATTGAACGCCAACTGAGAGTGTTGACCGACTTGGGCGAGGGTGCCGTACCGAGCGTGACGGTGCAGGCAATCGTGGAAGCAGTCGCCGACCAGCAAGCAGTTGCCAGCGGGCCGTAAGGCAATCCGAGCTACCCACGGTGAGCAAAGTCACAATAGTCTCTGGCTGGCGAGCCGCAGTAAATCGACATCGGGCGGATCAGGCGGTTGTCGCCGATCTGCTCGATGATGTGCGCCGTCCATCCGCTCATCCGGGCGACCACAAAGATCGGCGTAAACACTCGCACTGGCAAACCCAAGGCGTGGTAAATCCTAGCCGCAGGCCAGTCTAGATTTGGCTTGAGTCCCTTGCGATCGAGCATGATCTGCTCAACGCGGTCGGCCAGGTCTTCGAGCCCCTCCGCCGCGGTGCCCCGCACCATCTCGCGGCACATTTTTCCCAGCAACTTTGCACGCACGTCGCCATCTTTATACACCCGGTGGCCGAACCCCATGATCACTCGCTTGGCGGCCAATTGTTCGGTGACCCATGCCTCGGCTCTGTCGGCTGAGCCGATCGCACAGAGTTGTTCCAGCACCTGTTCGTTGGCACCACCGTGCAACGGCCCCTTGAGGGCCCCAATGGCCGCAGTGATACCGGAATGCATGTCCGAACCGGTCGAGACAACCGTGCGTGCTGCAAACGTCGAGGCGTTGAACTCGTGTTCGGCATAGAGCACAAGCGTTGTGCCAAAAGCAGCGACATGAGTGGCAGATGGTGTGCGGCCCGTCAGCCGTTGGAGCAAAGCCTTGGCAATCGAACCGTCAGGCCAAGGATCGACTGAACGGCCAGCTGAAAGATCCATCCATGCGCCCAAGAGCGCCGGCACTTGGCCGATCAAACGCTGGGCCTGTGCCAGCAACGCCTCGCGGGTGCCTGGGATTTGATCCAACTCTACCTGGCCAAGCATGCTCACGCCCGTACGAAGGGCATCCATCGGGGAAGCCGTCGGACAAATGTCGGCCAGCCCTCGAAGGGCAGCGATCACAGCAGGCATGCTGGCACCGTCAGTCGCCATCGCAGGATTGGGCGTGGCGATAAGAGAGCCAGCCGAGGCGCGAACCCCCTCTGAAAAAGCAGCGTGCTCGGCTTGCGACGGCAGCTCTCCGTGCAGCAGCAAAAAGGCCACTTCTTCAAAGTCGCCCCCTGCGGCCAGCGCATGAATGGGATACCCTCGGTATCGCAGATCCCCGTCAAGGGATGAGATCGCCGTGCGGCCAGCGACCACGCCAGCCAATCCGCGTGCAAAATCGTTTGGTTGCGCCGACTGGACAGGTGGTGACTTCTGCTCGGTTGCCATTGCGATCGATCCTCGTGTGGTGAGTCTTTTTATGAGCGTGTTGCCGGGCCGCCCGACGCCGTCCACGCCTCGGGATGGGCTGGGTCGTAGCCGAGCAAATCGTAGAGCTCTTCTCTCGACTGCATTAAATCGAGCAGGCTCTCCTGCGAGCCTTCGTCATCGATCACCGCAAGGCCTGCCTCGACTGCCTTCATGGCAATTCGCAGCAGTGTGACAGGATAGAGCACCACCGCAAATCCCATGGCGTTGAGATCGTCGCGAGACAGCAGCGGGCTGACGCCAAACTCGGTCATGTTGGCCATCAGCACAGCGGTTGGCTGGCTAGAAGACTCAACGGCACATTCGCGACCGACTCGGGCAAACTCCTCGCGAGACGCCAGTGCCTCGGGAAACAGCCAATCGGCACCTGCTTCGCGGTAGGCACGCAGGCGGTACACGCAATCGTCTAAATCGGTGACACCTCGGGCATCGCTTCTAGCGATAATCACAGTAGACGGATCGCGCCGGCTGGACACGGCAGCAGCGATCTTCTTGCACATCTCTTCAACATCGATAATCTCCTTGCCAGCCAGATGCCCACAGCGTTTGGGGCGGCGTTGGTCCTCAAGTTGAATCGCCGCAGCCCCTGCTTCTTCCAGCAAACGCACGCAACGGCCCACCTCCTGCGAACCTCCAAAGCCCGTGTCTGCATCGACCACAAGCGGAATGCTCACGGCCCCGGCCAGTACCCGAGTGTGCTCGATCAGTTGCTCCAGCGTAATGATGCCGATATCCGGCACGCCCAGCACGCCGGCAGAAAGTGCAGCGCCTGAGAGATAAATCGCCTGACATCCCTGCTGCTCGGCCAGCTTGGCCATGAGTGCGATGGGGGTGCCATAAATCGAAATCGTGCCCTCCTTCGCGCCCTGCTTGACGAGCCCCCGCAGGACGACGCCTCGGCTGGGTTTACCGTGGCCAAAGGGATGCGAAAGCCCTGTCTTGGAAACGTCTGAGGAACTATGCATCGCTCTTCGGTATCCTGAGGCCATGTAAAAAACCAGCGGAAGTTTTCCGCTGCAGTCAGGAGGTTATAGGTGCGGCGAAGTTCTGTTGAAAGTGATGGCTCGAATACGGCCACAGCACCACCAGCGGCGGCTGGCTGGGCTTGGGCGTACGCTTGGGCTGAAGTGACCTGCATCACTGCAATCTTTGCTGCCGCAGGCGCTTGGCCTGTGCCCGATGTCAACGAGGCGCACTATCTGACAAAGGCGAGGCACTTCTCAGACCCAACATGGTGTGCCGGGGATTTTTTTCTGGAAACATCGGAGGCCCACGGCGTCTTCTATCAGTTCCTCGGGCCGCTGGCTGTTTCACTCACACTGACACAGGCCGCGTGGGTCGGCCGATGGCTAGGCTGGCTGGCACTCGCCTGCGGATTTCGACACGCCGCCCAACCGCTGCTGGCTGCCGGTGCGGCCCGACTGCTGGCTGCTGCGATTTTTTCGCTGGCTCTACGTCACACAACGGCAGCTGGCGAATGGCTGATCGGCGGATGTGAGGCGAAGGTTTTCAGTTGGGCGATGGTGCTGGCGGCCGCTGGCGAGATTGCGTTGGGGCGGTTGGCGGTTGCATGGGTGGCGTTAGCCGCAGCCACGGCCGTGCATCCGATTGTGGGCGGCTGGGGAATGGGAGCCATGGTGCTTGAGCGGTGCCTGACGGCGCGGACAACGCTGTGGCAGAACACGTCAGCCTGGAACGTGCGCGCTGGATTGTTGTTGATCGCTGGCGTGCTCGTGGCTGGAGTTGGAATTGTGCCGGCCCTCTCGCTCACATCAGGCGTAGAGCCTGCGGTGCGTGCGGCGGGAACGCACATCTATGTCGTTGAGCGGCTGTCGCATCACCTGCTCATGCGAACGTTTGCCGATGGCTTTATCGCCCGGCACATCCTAGCGATTCTGCTCTGGGCGGCGATCCTGCGGCTCTCGCCCTCCTCACCAGCGCGCCAGCGAGCGGCTGGATTTACAATCGCCGCGATCGTCCTCTCGGCTGCAGGCTGCGGAATATCGCTCTTGGAGCCGCTAGCCCCAGGCATGACGTATGCGCTGCTGCGGTTCTATTGGTTTCGCCTTGCAGACGGACTCGTGCCGCTCTCGCTGTCGCTGGCGGCGGCATCGCTGGCGTGGGGTGGCCTCTGGCCGCTCTGGCAGCGGATCGGACTGGCCGGGCTGGTCTGCTTCCTGTGTGCCGACATTTTCCACGAGAGCCGCCACTGGCCGCTGCCGTGGCGACACACATTGGTCGCTCGCAGCGACTCGAAGGTGCAAGCGGCTGCCTGGCAAGGTATCTGCGAGTGGGTGCGAAACAACACGCCAGCCGATGCGTGCTTTCTCACGCCGCGAGGTGCATCGACATTCACGTGGCGGACCGGCAGGCGGGAAGTGGTGGCCTGGAAAAACATGCCGCAAGATCCGAAGTCGCTCGTAGAATGGCGGGCCAGAATCGTCGACTGCTTTTCACCCGACGGCACGCTCAACGCGCTGGAGCGAAGTACGGCGTCCCTGGGTCTCCAACGCATGCAGTTGGTGGCCCAGCGGTATGGAGCCAGCTATGCAATCGTGCCGACAGATCTTGCGGGCCCTGCCCATTTGCATGGCTCCCAGACACCCCTGCCGTGGCCGCTGCTCCATGCAAACGCTGGCTATGCCGTCTACCATATCACAGAAGTTTTTCCTACCGAATCACGCACTGCCCAACCACCATGATGCACGCTTCACAATCCGAATCATCTTGCCGCGAGCGCCGCAGCATTCCACCGATCGCTGCTGTTGCCTTCGACCTCGACGGCCTGCTCGTCAACACCGAAGAACTCTACCAAGAGGTGGGCACAGAATTGCTGCGACGACGCGGGTGTGTGTTTGGTCCAGACCTACTCAATGCGATGATGGGGAGGCCGCAGGCAGTATCGCTGCAGACTATGATCGACTGGCACGGCCTGACCGACACCGTCGAAACATTGGCGGCAGAGACTCACACGATCTTCAGCGCGCTGCTAGAGACGAGGCTGCAGCCAATGCCCGGAGCGGTGGCCTTGCTTGATGCGATGGATGCCTCCGGCATCCCGCGTGGGGTGGCAACGAGCAGTGGCCCTGAGTTTGCAATGGATGTGCTCAGCCGAGTGGGGCTCCGTGATCGGTTTGCGTTTGTCCTCACAAGCGCCGACGTAGTGCAGGGTAAGCCGCACCCTGAGATTTATCAGAAGGCGGCGAACCGACTGGCCGTCGCACCCGGGGCCATGCTCGTACTGGAGGACTCGCAAGCCGGATGCCAAGCGGCCGTGGCGGCAGGGGCCGTTGTGATCGCCGTCCCAGGAGGTCTCAGCCGTAGCCATGATTTTACTGGCGTGAGTTGTATCGCCGAATCGCTGGCCGACCCTCGCATCTACGGCTCGCTCTTCAAACTGAGCTCGATCGCAATCCTGCCGCACCCATCGCCGGTGCTAGGCTATAGCACGCATGATTCACTCGGCGACTTAGATACTTAGACGGCTAAGCCTGCAGACGCCTGCGCGAACGCAGATGCCGTGCGGCAGGAAGCCGCCGGGGGCGGGTGAAGTCTCCGCTTCGATGCGAGGATACGCCGACTCGCGTCAACTTCACCCGACCCCCGGCTCGCCAAGCGATTGCTCGGATGTCGCCGTCCATCCGCATCGAGCACTCAATAACCGAGGCGATGGGTGTCGGCGGAAGCTTGAGGAGCCCTCGGGCGTATCCTCGCCCTCGGCGACGAAACTTCTGCCGCACCCATCGCCGGCGCTAGGCTATAGCACGCATGATTCACTCGGTGCCTGAGATACTTAGACGGCTAAGCCTGCAGACGCCTGCGTGAACGCAGATGCCGTGCAGCAGGAAGCCGCCGGGTGCGGCCTAGAGTTCCACGCCAATCCGGTTGGCTTGAAGGCGCAGGGCGCGTTCAAAGAGAGGAAATGGGTAGCGTTGCTGTCGCTGCAACGCCCACAGGAATGTGGAATCGACCAGCTTTGCCGGGAGTCTGCCTGCGTGAACCATCGCCACCACTTCGTCCACGAATTCAAACTCGTGGGGCTGGCGAGCTTTTAAGCCCTTGGCCAGTCGATCCTCCATCGACACCACTGAGCCAACGCCTGGCGATTCCTCGGCGCGACTGCCGGCAACCGAGAGGCCCACACCGACCAAACAGCTCAGAAAGAACGCTTCACGCGCGACAGTTTGAATGAGGTGACGCATGTTTTCTCCAACCGCGAGAGATCCGTCGTCCTACTCGTCCCACCACCAGCGGCCTGCGGGAAGGGTGAGTTTCTCGCTCCGAGCTTTCGCGACGGTGCCCTTGTCGTCCATGAGCAGATTTGGTGAATCCAGAGCCATACGTGGCTGAAGTGACACGCCTCCGCCAATCGGCGTCAACAGCCGGCTTCCACGCCAGATGGCATTGATCGCCGTCTCCACTTCGACGGGGGCGGCGAGTGTTTCAATCGAATAGACTTTTTCCGACAACAGCGTGGCAGCATTCCACTGCGTCCGAGCATAGGCATCATGCTCCTGCAAGTATGCGGCGGCCACTGCCAGATCGATCAGATTACGAAGCTGGGCATAGATGGGATTGCGTGCGGCGATCTCAGGATATTTTTTGCTGAATGCCTCGGTAAACATTTTGCTGGCCCGGTCAGCTCGATCGGCACTCATGCGACGGCCGTCGGCCATCACAACTTCGTCGGCACCACAGAGCTTCACGCCCCTGCCCACCAGTTCGATTGCCAAATCGTCTTCGCTGATTCGCACACACTGGTAGTCGGGAACGAAATACCAACGCTGGAGCGCATTGGCAGCCACGCTCCCGGCACTGGCCAGTTCGATCCACGTGCTCATTTTCACAGGCGGCGGCTCCAGTCCAATGCCGATCAGCTTCATCCGGTAGTCGGCCTCCACCATCACGTGCGCACAATGCGTTGACGGTGACACGCCCTGCACGCTAACCACCTGCGTGCCCAGTGCCTGCTGCATGCCTGCTACGATATCTTCTGTGCTTTCGGTGGGGTTGATTCGGCCAACCTTTTTGAGAAATGCTTGGAGCGAAGCCAACCCAGCGGGCTTGGGATCGATCGAGCAGCCAATACTGCGGTCGGTGGGCTGCCCAGGCGGAAACACCCGCATCACCGCCGCAAGATCCTCCAGCAGCACCGTCGGACTTCCGGTTTCAACGCCGACAACTCGGCCGGTGGCATCGGCCATCCACCCTTCTGCCGGACCGGCGATCACCACTTCTCCTTTGTCGGACCCCTCACCAGGATAGACAAACACGTACTGAACGCGAGTGAGGCCGGCGAGTTTCGCAAGGGCGTCCGGGATGCCGCGACCGACTGCGGCGGCTGCGGCCACTTCGGCTTCCAACCGCGAGAGAGCCACCTTACGAAGCTTGGAGCTTTTTTGGAGTTCGCCAGGCAATGCAGCCGCCGCGGCCTTGCGTCTGGCCAGCGAGAGTCCTGCGTCAGCCACGCCCTGCGTTCGCAGCACACCCTGCGCATCAATGACGATGCCAGCAGCCCCCGCAGCGCTGCCTGTTCCGCGGGCGCCCACTCCACCGCCGCCGCCGCCACCCACGCCACCACCGGCCACGCCACCGCCGCCGCCCACCTGGCCGAACGTAACAGCACCCGCCAGCATGAAGCCCATTGCAATGGATCCGGCTGCGATCCAACGCCAGCCAACGGCCCCTTTCTGATGGGGAGCACAGTGAAGCCGTGCGGTGTGTGCGATCTGCATAAACAACACCCTTCCAGAAAATATGGAAAGCGAAACGGGAACGCCGGAAAACTCGGACTCAAATCGTAGTTTCACAGGATGGCTGAGGCAATGCGAAGTTTTTCTGGATTGAGTGCATTTTTGGCTGATTTTTTGAACACGCGACTGTGATCTAGGAACGCGTGATCTCAGCTGTGAGGCCGGCTGGATTCCACTTCAGCTGATGGCTCGGGCTTCCGGGACGGGGAAACCCAAAGGGGCGCGCGCCAACCTCGGGGCTTCTGCTACGAGCCAGCCACGGCAGATCGGGGACCGCGACGAACCGATTCGGCATCGCGGCGTTTGGTTGCCAGCGTGACTGCAGCCCGCACGCCTCCGGAACCGAGCAACTCCACAAGCTCGAAAAGAAACTGCTGCGACCAACTAACCTTGTCGCGGTCGGCCTCCATCAAGACACGCCGGCCATCGGCCAACTCCAACACCATGCGTAAAGGAACAGACCCTGCGTGGCGGCGCACGATCGCAGCCAAGCGGTCGAGCGTGCTGCAGTCGTGCTGCGGCTCTCTCAGCTTCACCGTCACATTCCGCACAGGTTTGCTCCAGATCTCTGCGATCGGAACCAGATCGTTCACGATTAGATTCGTCTCTTCGCTGCCAGGGCGGCGGTCAACTGATCCAGATACCACCACCACAGCATCCGGCTGAATATGTGCTCCCAGCCTCGCGTAGTCTTCCGGCCAGCAAATCGATCGCACAATGCCGTCCATGTCTTCCAAATCAAACATACCGTAGCGGGTGTGTGCGGATCCTGGCCGGGCCTGCTTCACGTTGGAGAGCTTGAGCGCAGCGACGAGCCCACCGATCACCACATCGCTCTTAGTCTTTGCGGCTCCCAGACTCGTTGTGCTGTGCGTGCAGATCGTTTCGAGGATGCCGCTGTACTCTGCCAAGGGATGGCTGTGGATGTAGTACCCCAGGACATCCTTTTCGTGGGATCGCGTTTCGAGATCAGAAAACGGGGGCACTTCCGGCAGGCCCGATGGCGGGACTGCCGCAGCCTGTGGTGCCTCCTCAAAAACGTCAAACAAATTTTTCTGCCCGCTCTTGCGGTCGGCCAGTCGGGAAGCGCCAGCAGCCATGGCTCGCTCGATGCCCGCTAGGATCGCCGCGCGGTGGGGCCCCAGCGAATCCATTGCTCCAGCCTTTGCGAGGCTCTCGGCTGCTGTTTTATTCACCACCGATGGATCTAGGCGGCTGCAGAAATCGTCCAAGCTGCGGTAAGGACCATTCCGCTGCCGCTCAACGCCAATGGCCGTTGCCGCTGGCACGCCGCAGCCTTTGATCGCAGACAATCCAAATAAAATCCGGCCGCTGGCCACCGTGAAATCAACACCCGATGCGTTGACGTCTGGCGGCGTTACCTCGATTCCCATCCGTCGGCAGTCTTCAATGTGCTCAACCAGCGCGTCTTTCTTTTTGAAATTGCGGCCCGTGATATCGCCGGAGAGAAGTGCCGCCATAAACTCGACTGGCCAGTGCGTTTTCAAATAGGCCGTCTGCCAGGCCAGCAGGGCATAGGCCGTTGAATGGCTTTTGTTAAACCCGTAGCCGGCAAATTTTTCGATGAGACCAAAGAGATCTTTGGCCTGCGGTTTCGAGAGCCCCTTGGCGTTGGCCCCATCCACAAACTGCTCTCGGAACGCCGCGATCGTTTCGATCTTCTTTTTACTGATCGCCTTGATGCACGTATAGGCGCTCGAAAGCTCAATGCCTCCAAGCCGCTCCAGAATGCGCATCACCTGCTCCTGATACACCATCACGCCGTGCGTTTCTTCGAGCAAGTCTTTCATCACCGGATGGCGGTACTCGGCCCGCTTGCGACCGTTTTTAACCGCTACATAGTCGTCCACCATGCCGCCCTCAAGCGGTCCCGGCCGATAGAGCGCATTGACGGCTACGATGTCTAGAAAGTGGTCGGGCTTCATCCGCTGCAAGAGGTCGCGAATGCCGCCGCTCTCGAGCTGAAAAATGCCTTTTGTTTCGCCCCGGCAGAGCAATGCAAACGTGGGAGCATCGTCCAGCGGAAAGGCGAGCGGATCGATTTTTAATTGCCCGCCAGTGGCATGAATAATTTCGACTGTCTTCGCCACAACGGTGAGATACCGCAGGCCTAGGAAGTCCATCTTCATGAGCCCCGCATGCTCGACATCGTCCATGGCCCACTGCGTGATCACATCCTCCTTGCCAGTCACTCGCTGCAGCGGCACATATTCCACAAGCGGCCGGTCGGCGATGACAACGGCCGCAGCATGGGTGCCGACATTGCGTGCAAGCCCCTCGATCCGTCCTGCCAGATCCACAAGCTCCCGCACCTCAGCATCCGCTTCGCAGGCCGCTGCCAGTTGCGACCCCGGCGACGTGGCCTTCTCCAACGTGATGCCCAGTTGGTCGGGCACCATTGCCACTATTGCGTCCACGCGAGGGATCGGCATTCCCAAGGCGCGTCCCACGTCGCGGATCGCTGCCCGGGCGGCCAGCGTGCCGAACGTGCCAATCTGAGCCACGTTGGCAGCGCCATACTTCTGCTTCACATACTCGATCACCTCGCCTCGCCGCTCTTTGCAGAAGTCGATATCGATATCGGGCGCCTCCCGGCGGTTGATGTCGAGAAAGCGTTCAAAGAGCAGGTCGTATTCAAGTGGGCACACATGCGAGAGATAGAGCGAGTAGGCTACCAGCGAACCCACGCCCGACCCTCTCGCTGCAGCCGGAATGCCCTGCTCGCGGGCGTACCGAACAAAATCCCACACAATCAGGAAATAACTTGAGAACCCCAGCGTGTCGATCACGCCCAGTTCCCTGTCGAGCCGCTCCATCACCTGCGAATGAAGCTCCTCTGGCGGCGAACCTGTTTCAGTGTTGCTGGAGGCAGAAATAAAATCGGGTTCTGCGATGGCTGCAATCCATCGCTTCGGCACTGCGGCATACCGCTCGTGTAGCCCATCGACGCACAGCCGTCGCAATTCCTGTGACGCAGTGCGGCCGCTTGGCACATCAAAGCCAGGAAAATGTCGCTTGCCGAGATCCAGCTCGATGGCCACCGAGTTGGCAATCTCTTGGCTGCGACCAGCAGCCGCAGTGGCCGTGGTGCGGTCGAGGCCAGCGAAGGCGGCGTGCATTTCCGTCGGACTCTTCAGATAGAACTCGTTCGAATCCATCCGCATGCGGGAGGTGTCGCTCCGAAATCGACCCGTGTTGACGCAGAGTAAAATATCTTGCGCGACAGAGTCTTCGCGATTCACGTAGTGGCAGTCGCATGTTGAGACAGGCGGGATGCCCAACTCTCGCGAGATGTCGAGCGCTGCGCCGGTCACCTGCTGCTGCACCTCTAGGCCATTGTCTTGAATCTCCACGAAATAACGGTCGCCAAAAGTTTTCTGAAACCAGCCGGCGACCCGCCTGCCCTGCTCCAGCGAATCGGACTGCCCGTGGCCGCCGCCGATGAGCGACCGGCTGAATTCGCTTGATAGGCAGCCCGACAGGCAGAGAATCCCTTCGCTGTGGGCCGCGAGTAACTCGCGATCGATTCGAGGCTTGAAATAAAAGCCTTCCAAATACGCCTTGGTCGCCAACTGCAAGAGGTTGGCGAAGCCCTGCTTGTTCTGGGCCAAGAGCGTGAGGTGGTAGCTTGAATCCTTCTGGTTGCCGGCGTCTTTCTGAAACCGACTGCCCGGGGCGATATAGGCCTCGTAGCCAATGATCGGATTGAGCCCGGCAGCCTTTGCCGCACTATAAAACTCCAGCGCTCCGTGCAAGTTACCGTGGTCGGTGATGGCCAGCGCGTTCATGCCCAGTTCAACGGTGCGGCTGACAAGCCGCTCGATTGAACTCGCTCCGTCGAGCAGACTGTAGTGGCTGTGGCAGTGGAGATGGACGAAAGACCCGCTCACGTGCGTGCTCGCTTCCGGTGAAAAACGTTAGCGATCGAAAAGTTTTTTGATGGCCCACACGGTGGCCGCACGGCCAGCACGGGCGATCGACCGCGTCAGCGGAATGTGCTTCGGGCAGACGGCGACACAGTTCTGCGCGTTGCCGCACATCTGGATGCCTCCCTGCGACGTGATCGCCTTGAGCCGCTCGTCTGCGATCATCTTGCCCGTTGGATGGCTGTTAAAAAGCATCGCTTGACTGATGGCGTGCGCGCCTATAAACCCGCGATCGAACGCCGCCTTGCGTCGCTTGTCAAAATCTTCGGCCGACTCATCGTCTCGCTGCACCACCTCACTCTTGGTGTACTGCGGGCAGGCCTCAAGGCAGCAACCGCAACTCATGCACGTGGATAGTGGATAGGCTTCCTCCTGCTCATCCGGCGAGATCCGTGGACCGGAGCCATGATCGTAGGAGCCGTCAACCGGCACCCACGCCTTTACTCGCTCAAGCGCCCGAAACACCCGCTGCCGATCGACCACCAGATCCCGCACGACTGGGAATTTTGACATCGGCTTGAGCTCGATTTCTTCGGGATTTTCCTCGAGTAGCTTGTCGACCAGAGCCGTGCAAGCCATGCGAGTACGGCCGTTGACGAGCATCGTGCAGGAACCGCACACCTCCTCAAGGCAATTACAATCCCACGCCACAGGCGCGACGTGCCGACCGTCCTGCGATTGAGCCATCGCGGCAATCCGCTGCAGGATGCTGATGACGTTCATCGTGGGCTCATAGGGCACCGCGTGACGCTCCCAATAGCTTTCCTGCCCTGGAGCATCCTGCCGCAGCACGCGCACGCGAACGATCCGGTCGCTTTCCTTGGCCCCCGCCGAGGCGGCGTCACTCTTTTCAGCGATTTGAATCATGGGGAGAGTCCTCCGGATGTGATGGCCTGAGCGTGAATCGCATCGGCTTTCTTCTGACGTTCCTTCCACACTTCTTCGATCACATCGCCCCCCACGAGCCCATAGAGGCGAGGACGCGGTGGCAGCAGCGATGTGTCGATGTCTTCGTAAGAAATCTGCGTGTGGCCGTCGCTGCCGTGTTTGGCAATCGTACTTTTCAGCCAGCGACGGGTGTTCATCTCGAACCGGTCGCACCACTGTTCGGCCTCGCGACGCTGCTCCCCTGGCTCGGTAGCTGCAATGCCGGGCATGGCTGTGCTCGGTTTGTAGTGGGCCCCGCGGCATTCATCCCGCTGCAGCGCCCCTTTCAGAATCAGCTTAGCGATCGGAAACATATCGCCCAGTGCCTTGGTAAAGACAACGTTTTGATTTGTCCAGTTGCCCGTGTCGGAGAGCGCACATCGCTGCCAGCGATCTTCCAGCGTGCACACTTCACCGTAGGCAGCAGCCAACTGCTCGTTGCGACGCACGACAGTGGCTGTGCGAGTCATCAGTGTGCCGAGTTCTTGGTGCAAGGCATAGGGATTTTCATCGCCAGCACGGCGGGCAAGCAGGGCCTCGTGCCGCTCCTCCTGCCGACGCATCGCTGTATCGAAGAGCCGCGACGATTCTTCGGCTGCCGTTTTTCCACCCCCGTTGGCCGATGCCACTACGCCCGGAGCGCAGAACAATCCGCTGAAGATGCACGACAGAAGCGAATTGGCGCCCAGCCTGTTGGCACCGTGATACTGATAGTCACACTCGCCAATCGCGTAAAGGCTAGGAATATTCGTCTGCTGGTTCCGGGGCGAGCCCGGCTCAAGACCACCAGCCCCGCTCTTCTGATAGTCAACCCACAGCCCGCCCATCGAATAGTGAACGGCCGGAAAAATCTTCATCGGCACCACTCGAGGATCAACGCCCTGAAACTTTTCGTAAATTTCAAGGATGCCGCCGAGCTTCCGGTCGAGCATCTCACGGGAGAGATGGGTGAGATCGAGATAGACGCAGAGTTGGTCTTTTTCCACCGACAGGCCATCGGTTGTGCAGATGTCGAAAATTTCGCGAGTGGCGATGTCGCGAGGCACGAGGTTGCCGTACTTCGGATACCGCTCCTCCAAAAAATAGGATCGTTCGGCTTCGGGAATGTCTCGCGGATCGCGTGGGTCGTGCGGAGTGCGCGGCACCCACACACGGCCACCCTCGCCTCGGGCGCTCTCGCTCATCAGCCGCAGTTTGTCGGCGCCTGGAATCGCGGTGGGATGCACCTGAATAAACTCGCCGTTGCCGTACCACGCGCCGCTTTGATACGCCCGGCTGATGGCACTGCCCGTGCAGACCATCGACATCGTTGACCGGCCATAGACAAGGCCGCATCCACCCGTCGCGAGAATCACTGCATCAGCAGGGAAGGCGCGGAACTGCATCGTAACGAGATCTTGGCAGACCGCGCCTCGGCAGCGGCCCGACTCATCTAGGACCGGCTGGAGGAAGTCCCAAAACTCCCACTTCTTTACTTTTCCATCGACCTCAAAGCGGCGTACCTGTTCGTCGAGTGCATAGAGCAGCTGCTGGCCCGTGGTGGAGCCAGCGAACGACGTCCGCTTGTAGAGCGTGCCACCAAACCGACGCTGATCGCGATAGCCCTCGGGCGTGCGGTTGAAAGGCACGCCGAGGCGGTCCATCAGATCGATAATCCGCGGCCCCCAGTCGGTCATTTCCTTGACGGGCGGCTGGTGCTGGAGGAAATCGCCTCCATACACGGTGTCGTCGAAGTGCTTCCACTCGCTGTCGCCCTCTTGTCGAGTGAGCGCGTTGACGCTGTTAATGCCGCCTTGCGCACAGACGCTGTGGGATCGCTTGACCGGCACTAGGCTGACCAGATCGACGTGAATGCCCAGTTCGGCCAGACGCATCGTGGCGGAAAGTCCGGCGAGTCCGCCGCCGATAACAAGAACGCGGGGTTGTGCCATGGCTCTCAGATTCCTGTAGTGGAAACTCCCGTGGTGGAAGCAGGGGGGCTGGGGTTGGATATGGGCTGAGGAGCTGCCCGAACGCCCGCAGCAGGACTCCCCGCAGCCGGTTGCCCTTCGAGCATTCGCTTGACTCCCTCCATCCTGTCTTCGATGACCTTGGCATCCTCGACGTTAACGTTTCGCATGCCTACCAACGCCCCCAATCCAACGCCGCCAAGCAGCACGCCCACGACAATACTCACCCAACTGGCGCGTCGCATGGCCGCAGGACTCGTCCAGAGCCCCCATGTGATTCCGAGCGTCCACAGACCGTTGGATAAGTGAAAGACGGCCGATACGATTCCCACAGCATACAAAATCCCAACGATCGCGGGCTGGAGCGCCACGGCCGCCGAACTGGAGGCGTGATGCGGATCAAATTGACCACCACCCAGTGCGGCTCCCATCCAGTGCAACTGAATCAGATGCCAGATGATGAACGCAAAGACGATCATGCCGGTGGCTCGCTGCAGCGTGTAACGCACATTACCGGCGTAGGGATACGAGCCGACATTCGGCAAACCGCCAGCGATAATCGCAAACCCCACCGTGGCGTGAAACAGCATTGGCAGAAAGATAAACACCCATTCAATCGGCACCAGCAGCGGGCCCAGTGAGTGGATCAAGTCCACTCGCGACTGAAACGCGCCAGGGCCGGCTAGGACGGATGCGTTCGTGAGCAGGTGGACCACCAAAAAAGCCCCCACCGGCACCAAACCTGAAAGCGAAAACAGCCGATAGATCAGAAACTGGTTCCGAGTTACAAACGACGGATTCGACTCACTCTCGCTCACAAACAGCCTCGTAATCGTGGAGGGGTCAATCCTATCAACAGCCACATGGCGGCTACACAAAACAGCAGCCAGACGGCTGAACGAACACCTTGCAGCTATGAAATCAAAGCCGCAAGCCAAAGGGAGTATAGATTTGGGAGAGACTGCGGCAACAGCCATAGCCGATTTGGCGAGAACGTCAGCTGAATTTATACTGGAACTGGATTGACTCTCGCCAACGTGGATGGCAATCGTGGAGGACTGTTGGGTGTCGGAACCGAGTGATTTGCAGCCTGTGATGGCCGCTGCCAAGACGCCGCAGTCAACTTCTCCACCGCTTGATCTGGTGCGTGTACTGGAGCACCTGCCCGATGGCGTGGCCCTCTTGGGAAACGGCTACACAATCCAATGGGCCAACTGGCAGATGGGCGAATGGTGCGGTCGCACCTCGCTACAGGGCTGCAACTTTTTTGAATCGCTTGGCAATCCTGAAATCTTAGGCCCTGAGCTACACGCATCCACATCCGGTGGGCGGTCGAGCAGTACGATGCTGCGAACGAAAGACAACCGCTACTTCCACGTGCACGCTTCGGCAGTGTTTGCGGCCGCCGCATCAGCCGAACAGCCCTCGGATGCCGAAGGCTCGCTACCTGTCAGCGGCCAAGTCGTCGTGGCTGTCTGGGATGTCACTCACACGATTCTGGAGCAACAGAAGAGAGCATTGATCCATCAGGCTGGCCAAAAGCTCGCCGATCTTTCACCGGCTGAGTTAGCCGACATGACGATTGCCGAACGCATCGAACTGCTCAAGAGCAACATCCTTCACTACTCAAAGGACCTGCTGCAATTCGATGTGGTGGAGATCCGCCTCCTCGACCAACAAACCGGCAGGCTCGAATCACTCCTGGCCGAAGGGATGAACCCGGAGGCAGAAGCCCGCATTCTGCATGCACAGCCGGCAAACAACGGAGTAACGGGCTACGTTGCGGCCACAGGCCGCAGCTACTTTTGCAACGACACCACCAAAGACTTGCTCTATCTGGAAGGCTGCACGGGCGCAAAAAGCTCGCTCACGGTGCCTCTCATGTTGCACGAGCACGTGATCGGCACATTCAACGTTGAGAGCCCGGAGCCGGGCGGGTTTTCCGATACCGACCTGCAATTCCTCGAGATCTTTTCTCGGGATGTTGCTGCGGCCCTCAACACGCTGGAACTGCTTGTTGCCGAGAAAGCATCGACGGCAGCCGAAAGTATCGAAGCAATTCACGGCGCTGTGGCCCTGCCCGTCGACGACATCCTGAACGATGCCGTCAACGTCATGGAACGTTATATCGGCCACGACGCCGATGTTGTGGAGCGTTTGCAGCGAATCCTGCGGAACGCCCGCGATATCAAGCAGGTGATTCAGAAGGTAGGCGAGAAGATGACTCCCAGTTCGGCCCACACGCAACTGCGGCAGGGCGAGAGCCGACGGTTCATCGCGGGCAGGCAGATACTCGTAGTCGACTCCGACGAGCAGGTGCGGGCTGCGGCCCACAATCTGCTTGAGCGATACGGTTGCATCGTCGAGACAGCCCGCGACGGCGCCGAAGCGGCATCGATGGTGCGGGCCGTTGGTGGCGAGGCCTACGATGTGATCATCGCCGACATCCGTCTGCCTGACATGACCGGTTACGAACTGCTCCTGAAACTGCAAGACATTCTGGGCACCGTGCCGCTGGTGCTGATGACGGGTTTTGGCTACGACCCGGGCCATTCGATCGTGAAGGCCAGGCAGGCCGGCATTGAGTTGGTGCTTTTTAAGCCTTTTCGTATCGATCAACTCCTCGATACCGTCGAGCGGGCCTTGGCCATTCCAAAGCCTGTGGTCTAGACCGCATTCGACTTTGGTGGAGCAGCCGCAAAGGGGCGGCAAAAGTCTCCTCGCTGTGGGCCGCGGCGGCCCAAGGCTCGTCGAGCGTTCGCCGACCCCCTTGCTCCCCTTTCTATTTTGCCTGATTCGCGGCTAGAGCTATCCGATGATGCGCTCTAATCCACCCCTTTTCTCGGCTCTACACCTGCCCTTGACCCCAGCGCGGGCCTGCCGGTATTTCCTCTAGGCGTTGCCCGGTCCCTCAGGATTGTTGTCCATGGCCACGATTCGTACTCGCATTCTCAACGTCGGAGTGCCACCGGTGCGTTGGCACGCGTCGGTACTCCTGCTTGCCGCTTCGGCGGTGGTTGTAAGCTGCGCATTGGGGATCGATTCGGTGGGCCGCGTTGCGCACGCTGAGGACTCGGCTGCCGAGGAACTGCCTTCCCCTCCAGTTAATGCTGCGTCGGATGCTCGCCGAGTCATTGCGGAGGCGATCGCCAGGGCGGCCTCGCAGACGGCAACCACGCCCTCGGAAAACGGCGACGCACCTATCTTGAACCTTTCACCAGCCACCAGCACAACGATCTCACCTAGCCTAGCGATTGCCCAACTTTCAGCCGAGGTGGCTGCCAAACAACTCGAAGCCAAACGCATGGCGCAGCGTTCGCCGGGCGACGCGTTGGAATTACTGGAGGCGATTGCTGCGGAAGTGGCCAAGCGGGAGGTTCCCGTAGAAGCCAAGGCACAGCTCTCGCGACGGATCGAACGCACCCGTCGCGATATCGAGGAATCCACCGGCAAGCGGCGGGCCGAACTGGCGCTGGACCGAAAAAACGAACAGATCGAGGAGCAGATCGACCGCCAACGAGCCAAACGGGTGGACGTGGACGAGCGGCTTGCAATGCTCGTCGAAGAATACAATGCCCTCGTTGACGAGCGGCGATTTCCAGAGGCTGAGGCGATCGCCAAGAAGGCTGGGCAACTCGCCCCAGACAATGCAGTGGTGCGGCAGTTGCTCGCCCAGAGCCGGATGATCCGTCGGCTCGACACGCAGAAGTCGATCGAGGGTGGCAAGCAGACAGGCTTTTTGGATGTCGCCGAAGACTCCGACCGTTCCCTCACGCCGTTCGTTGGGCCGATCTCATTTCCCGAAACCAAGGACTGGGAAACCCTCACGAAAAACCGCACCCGCCTGGAGGCAGAGGGCCGCTCCCGCGCCACGCCCGCCGAGGTGGCGATTCAAAAGAAGCTCAGCACGCAGGTGCGGGCCTCGCACCGCAACGAACCCTTGGCAGTGGTGCTGGCTAGCTTGGCCAAGCAGGCCGGAGTACCAATTCATCTCGACATGGTCGGCTTGGAAAGTGAGGGTGTGCGCAGCGACACTCCCGTCACCATCTCGCTGGACCAGTCGATTTCCCTCAAAAGCGCGCTCAAGTTGCTGCTCGAACCGCTGCACCTCGACTCGTGCGTTCAGGACGAGGTGCTGAAAGTGACCAGCCCGAAGCTCGTGAAGGGCGAGGTCTACAGCATCTCCTATCAGGTAGCCGACTTGGTGATTGCGATTCCTAATTTTTCGTCTGAAGGCTTGGGGCTCACCGGCGCTCTCCGCGAGGGATATTCTAGGATCTCCCCGTCCAACGCTCTGGCTGTTCAAACAGGGCCAGCCCCCATCGGAATCAACGGCATCGGAAAGGCGGCTTCGGGTGCCTCCGTTGAGCCTGGATCTCTGGCGCAGCTTCAAGGCGGCATGAACCGGCCGGCTGCCGGCTCAATACCGTCCACTCCGTTCGGGCCACCGGCAGCAGGCAGCAGCGGGGCCGATTTCCAGTCGCTTATCGACCTGATCCAAAACACGGTCTCTCCGCAGAGTTGGAACACGGTGGGTGGTCAAGGGGCGATTCAGCCATTCGACACGAATCTCAGCCTCGTAGTGAGCCAGACGCAGGAAGTGCACGAAGAAATCGCCGGCTTGCTCGAGCAACTCCGCCGACTGCAGGACTTGCAGGTAACGATCGAGGTGCGATTTGTGTCGCTCAACGACACGTTTTTCGAGCGCATTGGAGTCGACTTTGACTTTAACATTCAGACGAATGTCAGCGACCCTCTCAACATGACGGCCGTGCCCACGCAAGCAGGCAATACTTCAACCTCGCCATATGCCCTTGGAATCTCGCCAAGTCCGGGCGGACGGTCCCAGACGATTGGCCTCGACAACACGGGCAACCCTGGCGTGGCCCGATCGCCCACCACTGGAGCGGGTCAACAAAACTTCTTTTCGATCCCGTTTCGACAAAACAGTTTTGGCAGTGCCACGGTGCCGTCGCTGCCAGGACTACCCGACCCGGCCACATCGGCCGCCAACTTTGGCTTTGCGATCCTCTCCGACATCGAGGCCTACTTTCTCATTCAGGCTGCGCAAGGTAACACGCGATCCAATGTTATGCAGGCACCCAAAGTGACGCTCTTCAACGGCCAAAGCGCGTATGTTTCCGACACCCGGCAACGACCGTTTGTGACGAGCGTGGTGCCGGTTGTGGGCGACTTTGCAGCTGCTC
>Ga0114978_10001325_pt1 | contig 20810 bp, 16 predicted proteins | sample S_140212_EF_Meta_FD_87027 | JGI IMG/M metagenome (GOLD analysis project Ga0114978, IMG submission 87027) | Freshwater microbial communities from Lake Simoncouche, Canada to study carbon cycling - S_140212_EF_MetaG | ecosystem: Environmental > Aquatic > Freshwater > Lake | place: Lake...
AACGATCGGGACGTTTGCGCGTGACGTTGTTCGTGCCGCTCACGACTCTCAATCGGCCCGAGCCTCGCGCAACACGACGTTTGGCACATTGGCCCGCGACCTACTTCGCGATGGTGCGGCGCTCGACCGTGACACTCTGGTAACGCTGCAGCAGGCCACCACACTGTCTCTTAGTGACTTTGTGGATGCGTGGGCCCAGCTAGAAGTCCGCGCTCGTCAGGTGAAGTTGGATGCCGCACGGCTCCAGACGCCTCCGGTCGATCGCCAACTCCACGCTGTGCTGGCCGAGATCATGGCCCAGCGAATTGTCAGCTGGGAAGTTATTCGCAGCGCCGTGACGACTCCCCTCGGCATTCATCCCGGTCAGACAACATCGGTTCCCGTAGAAAGTGCTCTCGCCACGATTACGCGGACGAATGAACAGTGGCGCGCCGCTCATCGCCGCCTGCAGAGTGAACCGGGACATGTCCGGCTGCCCGTCAGCGAATGGACGTTGCCGGCGAATGACGTCGCCGGGCTGATTGCTACCGCGCTCCAGCAGGTGCGGTTGCGGGCCTCGGCCACGGTCTCCATTAATGCCGTCTCGATAGACCCCCAGCCACTGCCTTCCAATGCGGCCCAACTGGTACTGCTCGCCCGCGAGGAGATTTCCCTGGGCGTCTCCCTGCGAAATCTCTCTTCGACAGACGCCACGGTCACGGTGCACCTGGTGCTGGCCCCCGAACAAAAATCTGGCGTTCCCGTGTCCAAGTCGATGACCGCCTTCCTCCCAAAACAGTCCAATGCCGCCGTTTTGTTTGATTCAGTCGCTATCAGAGCGTCGGAGCATGGAGCTCTTCGCATCTGGGTGACCGGCGCTCGACCCTATTCACCCGGATCGGCGAGTCGTTTCTATACCTTCAAGGTGGCCTCGGCCGGTTGATCTGTGGACACGGTTTGTTGAAACCTCTACGATAGGCAATGGCTATTTGTGCGAAAGAAGGCAACCGTGCCACAGACCATCACCGTTACCGATAATCGGACTGGTGAGTCTTACGAACTCCCCATAGAGAACGGGGGCATTGCCGCGAAGGATTTCGCTAAGGCCGTTCCCGGCGTTTGGTTTTACGACCCCGCTTTTATGCAGACCGCCGCGGCGGAAAGCGCGATCACGTACCTCGACGGTGAGGCCGGCATCTTGCGATACCGCGGCTATCCCATTGAGCAGCTCGCCGAAAAGTCGACCTACCTCGAAGTGGCCTACCTCCTCCTCCACGGTGAACTCCCCAACCTCGAACAGGCCGAAGCGTGGAAGAAGGAAGTGACGTATCACACCTTCATTCACGAGAACGTCCGTAAGCGTTTCCTCGAAGGTTTCAACTACGACGCGCACCCCATGGGCATGATGGTTTCGGCCGTGGCCGCGCTCTCGACGTACTACAAGGACGCGAAGGAAATCGACAACCCAGAAATCTTGAACAAGCAGATTGTTCGATTGATTGCCAAGATGCCCACGTTGGCCGCCGCCGCCCACCGCTTCAGCGTGGGTATGCCTTTTGTCTACCCCGACAACTCGCTGGGCTACGCCGAAAACTTCCTCTCCATGATGTGGAAGGTCGCCGAACCCCGTTACGAGCCCGACCCCGTTTTGGCTCGCGCCCTCGACGTCCTCTTTATTCTCCACGCCGATCACGAACAGAATTGCGGGACCACCGCGATGCGCGTTGTCGGTAGTGCTCACGCCGATCCCTACTCGGCCGCAGCGGCCGCCACGTCGGCGCTCTACGGTCCACGTCACGGTGGCGCCAATGAGCAAGTGCTGCGTATGTTGAATGACATTGGTTCGATCGACAACGTGCCTGGCTTCATCGAAGATGTCAAGTCCGGCAAGGGCAAGCTCCAGGGTTTTGGCCACCGCGTCTACAAGAACTTCGATCCCCGCGCCGAGATCATTAAGCGCACGGCCGACGATGTCTTCAAGGTGACGGGTAAGAACCCATTGCTCGACATAGCACTCAAGCTCGAAGAAGTTGCCCTCCAGGATGACTACTTCCGTTCGCGCAAGCTCTACCCCAACGTGGACTTCTACTCCGGCTTGATCTACCAGGCGATGGGCTTCCCCATTGAAATGTTCACGGTGCTCTTCGCTATTCCCCGCATGTCGGGTTGGTTGGCGCACTACACCGAACTGCTCGGGCAGGACGCCAAGATTGCTCGACCCCGCCAGCTCTACACGGGTTCGGACAAGCGCGACTACGTCCCAATGGCTCAGCGCTAGTTCGGTCAGTCGAGGGTAGGGATAATCAAGTACCTCGTCACGGTCGCTTCGCTCGACCAGCGCGACGGGAGCGCCCTAGCGGCCCTCGATATTGCACTGGGACTGCGAGCGCGAGGACACGAAGTTTCGCTGTTTGCGCTACGACTAGGTGGCTTTGCCGAATGGGTTGAATCGACTCACGACGTGGCGTGTCTGACAATGGACGACGAGGCCAATCTTCAAGATTCACAACCCGACCGCGTCGTACTAATGCACTGGCCTGCTTACTTCGCCCTCCAGCGCGTGGGCATTTGCGTGCCCACGGTCTTTGGTTTCCTCGGTCGTCAGCCGGCCCTAGAGAATCCACCCCCGCTAGTTGCGGGCCTCGGCTTCCCGTGGTTTGCCGTGTCCGAAGCGATTGTGACGAACGTGGAGGCCATCTCGACGTGGGGTGATCACCCTCACCGTTTGATTCGCAACTGGACCGGATGGGCTCAGGGCTCAATTCGCCCCGAGGCACCACTGCGACGAATCGCCATTGTCTCGAATCGCATGACCGACGAGTTGGAGAATCAACTCGTGGAGGCCGGGCAACGAGCGGGGATTGCGGTAACTCGTTTCGGCCTCCCGCGAAATCCCCAAATCCTGAATGAAGCGTTACTCGAGGAGTTCGACGCCATCATTTCCCTCGGCCGTTCGATCCTCGACGCGATGCGCCTCGGTCGCCCGGCATTGATTTTTGACATCCACGGTGGTGACGGCTGGGTGACCCCCGAAACAGTTGAGCGGTACGCCGGCGAAAGTTTTAGTGGCCGCGCCCGCGCTCATCGTCCGACGGATGAAGAACTCGATGCCTGGTTGGCGAATCCGCCCACGACGAAGCAGCTCCGAGCACTGCAGGCGTGGGTTGGGGAAAACGCCACGTTGGAGGCAGCGCTCAATCAGCTCGACGAACTGTTTGCGCTCGCGTCCGTACCCACCAGCTCTTGGGGTCTCTTTGGTGAAGCCCCAGTTGAGATGATGGAAGAACTCGCCATAGTGCGCCGAGGGTTAGCGATTCGCGAGCAGCAGTTGGAGAATCTCACGATTGATCGTGACAACGTAGTCGCTCGGATTCGCCAGATCGAAAATGCGATCACCCGGGTCCGCCCCAGGTTTCTTAGTCGAATCCTCGTCGGTCTCGCCCAACGCCGACTCGGTGGTCCACGTTCGTAATGACCGCGTGGCTCAGAGCTTCTAGCTCTGGCGAGGTGTCACGATTCGCGTTAGGCCCTCTTGCACCATTGAGACGCAGAGTTCACCCGACCGATTAAAGAGGAAACCGCGGGCGAGTCCGCGGGCCCCGTGGGCGATGGGTGAGTCCATGTCGTAGAGCAACCACTCGTCGGCTTTCACCTGACGGTGGAACCACATGCAGTGATCCAAGCTGGCACCCATAAAGGTTCCGTCATCCCAACGAACGTCGTGCGGCCCCAAGATGGCGTCGAAGAGGCTCATGTCGCTGGCGTAGGTGACGACGCACGCGTGCAGGAGTTGGTCGTCGGCCAACGAACCGTCGGCCTTAATCCACACTTGCTTCGTGGGCTCGCGAGGTCGCGTTGGGCTCCAGGGGAGTTCACCAATGAAGCGTTGATCGATGGGGTGTTGACGCTTGAACCACTCGTCAATATCTTGACCGTTGCTGGCCGCTTTGATGCGCTCAAACAGCGTGGGAATCGCTTCGGGCTGTTCCACGTCCGGTGCGGTGATCTGGTGATCGAGTCCATCTTCTTCGGTGTGGAAGCTGGCCTGCATGTTGTAGATGGCGCGGCCGTGCTGAACGGCGACGACCCTGCGAGTGGTGAAGCTCTTACCGTCTCGAATCCGGTCGACTTCGTAGAGAATCGGCACATTGGGATCGCCGGGTCGAAGGAAGTATGAGTGGAGTGAGTGCACGCGCCCCTGGTCGACCGTACGGCCAGCGGCCATGAGGGCCTGGGCGGCTACTTGACCGCCGAAGACACGTTGGCGTTCTTCGTCGGGCTGGGTTCCACGAAAGATGTTGACCTCAATGTTTTCGAGGTCGAGAAGGTGGACGAGAAAATCGAGAGATTCAGACACGCCTACATCGTAGGGGAGACGGCATTTGGCTAATGAGCGGTCTATCGTAAGCGCGTGACCACACCACTGACATTCCCACAAGGATTTCTCTGGGGTACCGCCACGGCGGCCCACCAGATCGAAGGCAATAACACCAACTCTGACTGGTGGCGCTTTGAGCATGAAGAGGGTCGGGTGAAGGAGCCCAGCGGCGATGCCTGCGACTCGTTTCACCTCTACGAACGTGACCTCGACATCGTGGCCTCCCTTGGCCTGAACAGTTATCGCTTCTCCATCGAGTGGGCCCGAATCGAACCGGCCGAAGGCGAGTTCTCACGCGCCTCGCTGAACCACTATCGCCGAGTTCTGGAGGCCTGTATTGCCCGGGGCCTCGTGCCGGTCGTGACCTTGCACCACTTCACGCTGCCGCAATGGGTTGCCGACGCCGGCGGCTTTGAGTCCCCGAAGATCGTTCAGTGGTTAGGTCGCTACGCCCAACAAGTGGGCCAGGCTCTCGGCGACCTCATTGGCGTGGGCTGCACCATCAACGAGCCGAACATCGTTTCGGTGATGGGGTATCGCTACGGCGTCTTCCCTCCGGCCGTATCAGACCCCGCTCGTTACGTCGCCGTACACGAAGCGATGCGCGCCTCACACAACGCCATGGTGGATGGCTTGAAGTCGGGCCCGGGTAACTATCCGGTAGGCCTCACGCTCTCAATGTCTGAGTACGTAGCCCTCGACGGTGCGGAAGACCGGATGCTCAAGATTCGACTCGAGATGGAAGACAAGTATCTCGAAGGGGTCCGTGGAAATGACTTCATTGGTGTTCAGTGCTACTCCAAGTCCATCATCGCTCCTCCGGGCATGCCGGACAACTACGACGGCGACGTCACCGACATGGGCTACCCCTATTGGCCCCAGTGCGTCGAGCACACGATTCGACGAGCCGCCTCCGTTACGGGCATTCCCGTGATCATGACCGAGAACGGAATCGCCACTACTGACGACACGCGGAGGATTGCCTACCTCGATGCGGCCCTCCGCGGTCTCCACAACTGCTTGCGTGACGGTGTCGACGTGCGTGGGTACTACCAGTGGAGCCTGCTCGACAACTTTGAGTGGGTCCTGGGCTACTCCATGCGGTTTGGCATCGTGGATGTGGATCGCGAGACTTTTGAGCGAACCCCGAAGCCGTCAGCCCACTGGTTTGGCGCCATTGCGAAGAACAACGCCCTTAACTAGGGGTTGAACCGGCGAGTAGTGTAAATCCAATGCGGAAGCGGTTAGAAGACCTCATTGCGTGGTCTAAGACCCACGAAGGCAAAAAGCTCATTCGGTTCGCTTCGGTTTCGGCCATCTCGACCGTCGTCTCATTTACGACTATTTCGGTCGTGTACGGAACGAAGTTGGTTCACGGGGAAATCACGAGCACGGTCGTGGGCAACATGGTTGCCACGATTCCCTCCTATTACCTCAACCGCAGTTGGACGTGGGGGAAAAAGGGTCGCTCGCACTTCCGTGGCGAAGTATTGCCCTTCCTGCTGATGGCCGTCCTGGGCACCACCTTCTCTATTTTCGGAGCCACTCTGGCGCGAAACGTGGTCTCGAGCAATGACTTCCATCATCTGTTGAACACGGCCATTGTGGCCTTCGCCAACTTGATCAGTTTTGGAATCTTCTGGGTGCTGAAGCTCAAAGTCTTCAACCGAATTTTTCACGTTGACGAACTCGCCGAAATGGACGAGCACCTCGCTACCGAGGAAGCAAGCCCGAAGAACTAGTCGCGGAAGTTGTTGAACTGCAGGGGGACCTCAATGTCCGACTCACGGCACAGCTGCATGACGGCCTGCAGGTCGTCTCGCTGTTTTCCCGTCACGCGAACTTGATCGCCCTGAATTGACGAGCTGACGTTCTTCAGGCCGCTGTCTTTAATCAGTTTGTTGATCTTTTTGCCGACTTCCTGTGAAATGCCGGCCTTCAGCGTGATCTTTTGACGGGCGGTGCCCTTCGTCGCCTCTTCGATTTTGCCGGCGTCGAGCGTCTTGAGTGAGACGTTGCGCTTGACCATCTTCTCTTCGAGGAGTTGGTAGAGGGCTCGAATCCGATCATCGGTCGACGAGGTCAGCGTTAGCTCTTTCTCGGTGAACTCAATGTTGGAATCGGTGTTCTTAAAGTCAAAGCGCGTTCCGGCTTCCCGGTTGGCCTGATCGACGGCATTGCGCACTTCTTGAAGGTCAACTTCCGAAACGATGTCAAAGGTAGGCATGGGAAAAAGCGTAGCGAGCGACGCCCCATTTTGATGAGTTCGTACTGGGGCACTATGATTTCGGACGGGTCAGTGCCCGAGCGGCCAATGGGATCTGGCTGTAAACCAGACGCGTAAGCTACGGGGGTTCAAATCCCTCCTGGCCCACCAACGCGGTGCGTGCACCGCAGGAGCGACGCCCCCGGTGCGATGTCATACGATTTCGTAACCGGGGGTTTCTACTGCCTAGAGGAGTTGAGTATGGCGGCGAAGGGTCGAATGCGTCGAATCACCCGCACGGCACGCTCCTTGCCGACAGTGCTGGAGCGATTGATCGTCGTCCTCGAGCACCGCTACACCCCAATCGGCCGCTTTCGCCCGGGGGCCTTCGAGGGCTGGGGCTTCCTTTGGCAGCCGGCCATCCTTGGATTTATTGCCCTCTCACTGATCTTCGCCGGTAGTTGTTTTGTAGAGAGTCCCTTCAAGTTGGCACTTCCGGGGACGTGGTTCTTCGGGGTTCCCGCTTCGCTGGCGGCGACCAATCTTCCAACCAGTGAAACCAAACTCATGATTTCCATCGTGTTGACGTACGGGGGACTCGTACTGCTCCTCCGCGTCTGGATGCGTTTGGCCGAAGTGGTGAAACTCCACGCCGGGGCACCGGACCGCGCGCTCTACTTCATTGTGGCGCTGTGGAGCATTCCGATGCTGATCGCCCCACCACTTTTTTCTCGCGACGTCTACAGCTACGCCGCCCAAGGTGAGATGACGGCACGGGGCATTTCCCCTTACATTATGGGCCCATTCTCCCTCGGCTCCTCACCGTTCGTCGATCCGGTGGACCCACTCTGGGGCAATACCCCGGCACCCTACGGACCACTGTTTTTGTATCTCGACGGGCTGATCGTTCGCTCGACACACCACCATCAATTGATGTCGACGGTCGGTTTGCGACTCCTCGAACTCGCGGCCGTCGCCCTTCTGGCGTACGCCCTTCCGCGACTCGCTCGCGCCCTCGGACGTGACGGTGGTGAGGCCATTGTGCTGGGAGCGTTGAATCCGCTCGTGATCTTGACGCTGATCGGGGGAGCCCACAACGACGCGCTGATGGTGGCGCTCCTCGTGACCGGACTTATGTTCGCGACTCGCCGTCGACTGTGGCTGGCACTTTTGTTCTGCTCGCTCGCGGCGGCGATTAAGGCTCCGGCCGCCCTTGGCCTTGTCTACGTGGCCTGGACGTGGGTGGCGCCGGGGGGTAACGAACGCGTGGCTCGGCTCCGGGAGTTCCCGATCGTGCTGGTCGGAATGATTCGCACCCGCTTACGACTGTTGGTGGCGGGGGCCATGGTGTCGACCGTAACACTCCTCATCTGCACCCATTTGGCCGGTTTCGGATTTGGCTGGGTCAAAAATTTGGCCACACCGGGGACCGTGCGTAGCTGGGCCGCCCCCGCGACCGCTCTCGGTATGGCCATCACCGGACTCTGTCATTCGGTGGGCATCGAGGTCTCAATGGCCCCCATTTTGTCGGTGACCCGCCTCCTCGGCCTGTTGACGGCCGTGGGGCTCTCCGTCTTCTTGCTCTGGCGGGCCCAGACGCGTGGCTGGGTTCGCTCGCTCGGGATGTCGCTCCTGCTCTTCGTGGTCCTAGGACCCGTGGTGCAGCCCTGGTATCTCGTCTGGGGTCTGATTGTTCTGGCCGCCTCCTACCAGGGGCGCGAACACTTCTGGCTCCTGGCGCTCTCGATTACCAGTCCCTTCCTCGGCCTACCTGGGGCCCGCGATCTCCTAAGCAGTCTGGTGCACGCCCACCTCATCTTGATGGCGGTGGCGCTAATTATCCTGATGGGGGCGTTGCTGGTGCCCCTAGGTCGGTGGACGCAGTGGTCGTGGCCCGAAGTTGACGACCGCCTCGAGCGGCTCGGTCTTACGACTGACTTGCCAACCTCACCCGGGAAAGCGCAGTAATTCTCGTCGAAAATCCCGAATTAGTGCTGGTCGGGAATGACGAACTGGTACTCGACAACGTCGAGCCACTTACCGTGCTTGCGTCCGACCTCAATTTCCTTCCCCACCAGGCGAAACCCAACCTTTTCGTGGAGTCGGATCGATCCCTCGTTTTCGCCGACAATTCGGGCAATAATGGCATGAAAGCCCAGGTCAGAGGCCATATCAACCATTTCGCGGAGTAGGACTTCCCCGACGCCTCGTCCGCGGGCCCCGCGGTGGGCGTAGACGGAGCTTTCCACCGTCGTGGCGTAGGCCGCCCGGGCCCGAAATGGGGTCACGACCGCAAAACCGAGAATCCGTTCGCCCCGAGCCCCAATTTCCCCCAAGTCGTCCTCGTCATTGATGGCCACGATGCAGGGGTGGGTCCCGAGGTGGTCGTCGATCCACTCTTCTTGCTCTTGGATGCTCCGGGGGAGGATGTCGAAGGTCACCGTGGTCTCGATGACCTCGGGGTTGTAGATCGCGGCAATGGCCGAAGCATCGGCTCGTTCAACGGGTCTGGTGTGCACGCCTGCCACGCTAGTGGCGCTCAATTGGAAGAATGGGCTTTCGCACGGTAGGATTGCCGTTCGTGCCGGAAACGGTTCGTGCCCTCTTAGCTCAGTGGTAGAGCACTTCCATGGTAAGGAAGGGGTCGTCGGTTCAATCCCGACAGAGGGCTCGCGCGGCGGCGTAGCTCAGGTGGTCAGAGCACACGGCTCATAATCGTGTTGTCGAGGGTTCGAGTCCCTCCGCCGCTACCAGGCGGGCCCCCCGGGTCCCGGATGAATGCAGTAGTAGTACAGACAGAAAGACGGCGGTATTTATGGCACGGAATGAAAAGCGGATACAGGTGACCCTCGCGTGCGAGGACTGCAAGCGGCGTAACTACATCACGATGAAGAACAAGGTCAACGACCGCGAGCGCATCGAGATGAAGAAGTACTGCCGGTTCGATCGCAAGCACACGAACCACAAGGAAACTCGCTAGAAGCCACCCCCTCGCGGAGTGGTAGGCTAGTACCCCACGAACTCATCACCTCGGTGAAGAGATCAAAGGGCAGTGGCTCAATTGGTAGAGCACCGGTCTCCAAAACCGGTGGTTGGGGGTTCGAGTCCCTCCTGCCCTGCGTAGAAGTGAAAGAACAAGGATGAACCGCGAACAGAAGCGAATGATGCAGCGACAAGGAGTCGGCGCCGACGGCGCCGTTGCTCCACGTCGTGCCGTCACGACGCAAGACGTTCAGCGTCGCCGTCGCGAACGCGTCGGTGTTCGTCAGTACTTTCGCGAAGTACGCGATGAGATGCGCCAAGTTGCTTGGCCGTCCCGTCCCGAAGTTGTTAACTACACGACCATCGTCGTGTGTGTTCTCGTCTTCATGTCGTTGTTGATTTTTGGACTGGGCTTTGGATTTTCAAAGTTCGTTACCTTCCTGTTTCAGAAGTAGGGCCTGATGAGTGACATTGAATTCGAACAGATTGACGACGAGCTTGTCGAAGATGTTGAGATCGACGAGGTAGAGATCCTCGAAGAGGAGCCGGCTGCCGAGTCCGCTTTCGATCGCCCCGGTCGTTGGTACGTCGTGCGTACGTTCTCGGGTCACGAGAAGAAGGTTCGCGAAGCACTCGAAGTGGTCATTAAGAACCAAGGTCTGCAAGACGACATCTACGAAATCGTTATTCCCGAAGAAGACGTGACGGAGATTCGTCGTGACAAGCGCGTCACGACGAAGAAGCGCATCTTCCCGGGCTACATGATGGTGCGCTGCCGCCCCACGGCGGACAACTTCCAAACGATTACCAGCATCCCTTCGGCCATTGGCTTCGTGGGTCCCCAGAAGGACAACCCGATTCCACTGACCCGCAAGGAGATCGACGGCATTATTCGTCCCACCATCGAAGGTGTGGAGCAGCCCGTCAAGCGCAAGACGCCGAAGCACGATTTTTCGATGGGCGAAGAAGTCGAAATCAAGACCGGTCCGTTTGCGACCTTCAAGGGTCTTATCGCCGAGATCAACGAGGACCAGTTGCGCCTCAAGGTCTTGGTGGACATCTTTGGTCGCGAGACCCCAGTCGAACTTGAGTTCGGCCAAGTGACCAAGAGTTAATTCAAGGATTTGTAAGGAGAACCGCCATGGCTAAGAAGACCATTGCAATTGTGAAGATTCAGCTGCCCGCAGGTGGAGCCACGCCGGCCCCACCAGTCGGTACTGCGCTCGGGCCCCACGGTATTCAGACCATGGAATTCTGCAAGCAGTACAACGCCGCGACCGAGAGCATGAAGGGCACCGTGGTGCCTTGCGAAATCTCGATCTACGACGACCGGACCTTCACCTTTGTCCTGAAGACCCCACCAACGCCAGTACTCCTTCGTGAAGCCGCCGGCCTCGCCAAGGGTGCACAGCTCGCCGGTCGTGAGACCGTCGCCACCGTTTCGTGGGACCAGGTTGAAGAGATTGCCAAAACCAAGTTGCAAGACCTCAACACCGATGACCTCGAGATGGCCAAGTTGCAGGTAGCGGGCACCGCCCGTTCCATGGGCATCAACGTTCGCTAGGAGATAGACAGATGAAGCACGGTAAGAAGTACAACAACGCCCTCGCGCAAATTGACCGCGAAGCACTACTCACCCTCTCCGAGGCCGTGGCCAAGGTGAAGGTGACGGCTACCGCCAAGTTCGACGAGACGATCGAGATCGCCTGCCGCCTCGGCGTCGACCCTCGTAAGGCCGACCAGATCGTTCGTGGCACCTTGTCGTTGCCCGCCGGTACTGGTAAGACCAACCGCGTGGCCGTCTTCGCCGCCGGTGAAGCGGCCCAGGCTGCACGTGACGCCGGAGCCGACGTTGTCGGCGCCGAGGATCTCGTCGCCCAGGTCTCCGGTGGATTCTTGGAGTTCGACATCGCTATCGCTACGCCAGACCTCATGGGTCAGGTCGGTGGTCTGGGCCGCGTGCTCGGACCCCGTGGTTTGATGCCGAACCCTAAGACCGGCACGGTCACCATGGACGTCGCGAAGGCCGTTACCGAATTCAAGGGTGGTCGCGTGGAGTACAAGACCGACCGCTTCGGCAACATCCACCTCCGCGTGGGCAAGGCTTCCTTCAGCGAGGCTGACCTCGTGAAGAACATCAGCGCCGTCGTGGACGAACTGCTCCGCGCCAAGCCTGCGAGCTCGAAGGGTCGCTACCTCATGGGCGTGACCATCAGCTCGACCATGGGCCCTGGCATCAAGATCGACCCGCTCCGCGCCCGCGAAGCTGACGAAGTCTTGGTTTCGGCCTAGTCCGTTTTGACGGCACGCCTCGCGTGCCACTAGCATGACCACCCTGCGAGGGAACTCGCACACAGTTTTAGAAGAACGCCAAAGACATCCGGAGTGGGCAACCACGTAAAGGAATCGGAAACGATTCGCCCGACGAGGCAGTTCGAGAAGGCCCCAGGCCGGCTCGCACTGGATGTCCAAGGCCCGCCCCGGGCGGCATCCGGTGAAGGAGCGAGTATGAACGAAGTAATGACCCAAAAGGTCGCAGTTATCGACGAACTGAAGGCCAAGGTCGACAGCACCAATACGGCTGTTGTCACCGAGTACCGCGGTATGACCGTGGCTCAAATCTCCGAACTCCGCCGCACGCTTCGTGGCCACGGCGCCGATTTCAAGGTTTTCAAGAACACCCTCGTCCGCCGGGCGATCGCCGGCACCCCCGTGGAGCCCATGACCGAGTTCCTCGAGGGCCCTACGGCCATTGCCTTCGTTGACGGTGATGTTTCGGCCGTCGCCAAGACGCTCCGTGACTTCTCTAAGTCCACCCCCACCCTCGTGGTGAAGGGCGGCGTCCTCGATGGTCGCGTTCTGACCCTAAAAGACCTGATCGCACTGGCTGACCTGCCGAGCCGCGACGTGCTTTTGGCCCAGCTGGCTGGCCTCATTGCCTCGCCAATGCGCACCATGGCCGGCCTCATGAAGGCCGTCCCACAATCTCTCGCCTATGGCCTGTCGGCTTTGATCGACTCCAAGGGCGGCGCACCAGTAGGTGCGACCAAGACCGAAGAGGCCGAGGCACCCGCCCCGGCCGAAGCGGAAGCCGAGGCCCCCGCGGCCGAAGCGACCACCGAGGAAGCGCCCGAAGTGGCGTCTGACGAAGTGACTGCCGAAGCCGAGGCACCGGCCCCTGAAGCCAGTGAAGAAGCCCCCGCGGCCGAATAACGCAGTATTAAACCGAAAGAAAGTAAGGAAATCATGGCTGGAACCCTGACCAAGGAACAAATCCTCGACGGAATCGCCGAATTGACAGTGATTGAGCTCAGCGAGCTCCTCACCGCATTCGAAGAGAAGTTCGGCGTAACTGCAGCTGCCCCCGCGGCCGTTGCCGTGGCCGCACCTGCAGCTGGTGGCGGCGACGCCGGCGCTGCTGACGAGAAGAGCGACTTTGACGTTGTAATCACCAACGCTGGTGACAAGAAGATCCAGGTGATCAAGGAAGTCCGCACCCTCACCAACCTCGGCTTGAAGGAAGCCAAGGACCTGGTTGACGCGGCTCCCAAGACCGTCCTCGAGAAGGTCTCCAAGGCCGACGCTGACAAGGCCAAGGCGGCTTTGGAAGCAGCTGGCGCCACCGTCGAACTCAAGTAGTTCACTGGTACGAGAGCCCGCCCAGGGGAATACCCCTGGGCGGGCACTTGCGTCCCCACCGGCCGCGCACTTGCGCTCAGTCGTCGGTGGGCAGTAGCATTAACTCTCCGTGTTTGCGAAAGCGTTTGGTCATGTCACGACCACTCCTCCGCAGACACTTGCTTTGCCATTGCTGTGCCCCTGTGACCTCGACACGAAGGATTATCTGTGCTGAAGCGCTCTGCGTTCCCGAATCGTTTCTCGTTCGCCGTACTGCCGGAACCAACCGTTGAGGGAGGGGCAAACTCCCTCTTCGACGCCGTCCACGACCAGATTAAGTTCCTGGAAGAGGGAGGATCGGCCGACAACCTCCTCACCAAGTACGGCGACTACGGCCCGCTGCACTTCCTTAACTTCCAGAACGACAAGTATGGATGGTTCCTTCGCGATGGTCTGAAGAAGGCTTTCGAAGACATTTCGCCCATTAAGGACTCGACCGGCAAGCTCTCCTTGTACTTGACCTTCGATCCTGAGAACTCAGAGTCCATCGGGCCCGCCAAGCACACCGAAGCCGAGTGTGTCGAGCGTGGACTGACCTACCAGTGCCCAATCTTCGTCGAGGCGGAATTCCGCAACGAAGAGACCGGTGAAATCAAGCAGTCCTTCGTCTTCATGGGTGACGTGCCCGTAATGACCGAGCGCGGCACCTTCATTTACAACGGTACCGAGCGTGTCGTTGTTTCGCAGTTGCTCCGTTCCGACGGTATCTACACCGAGCCGGACCGTGACCCCAAGGGCAACATTACGTTCATCACCACCGTTATTCCTGTCCGTGGTGAGCGACCCAAGTTCGCACTCGAAGTTGGTGACTCCACTCGCGTCGCCGTGCGTATCGGTAAGGGTAAGAAGGTCAACTCCTTCACCGTGCTGCGTGCCCTCGACTCCCGCGTGGACTTCTCCTACCTCGAGAAGTTGGTTAACCACTTCGTCAGTGGTGCCAAGGGTGAAGTACGCATCCTCGAAGGTGAGTTCGAAAAGTATCGCCTCAAGTTCTACGAGAAGTACGACAAGGACATTCACACCTTCGTCAACCGCGGTAACCGCACCAAGGACTGGAGCAACAAGCTCGCCAAGTTCGCGAACCAGTTGATCGAAGAGAAGAACATCGGCATGCTCGACGCATTGACGATGCACTTGGAAATCTTCCACGGTGGCGACGAAACCAAGCTCGGTCAAGCCGGCCAGGAAATGGCCCTCATCGAGATCTACAAGGCCTGGAAGGGTCTGGAGCCTGCGGACCGTTGGTTGGACGTCTTTGACATCGAAGCGTGGCGCTTGCCTTCGGCTCCGATTCCTGGTGACACCAACACCCCGAACAAGTTCCGCACCGCGATGGAATCACGTATCGAGCCGTTCTTCCGCATGGTCTTCTTGGACCCCACGAAGCCACTGCTCCCCGGTCAGATTGCTCGCACCAGCGAGCGCAGCCGCGCCAAGGCCGGTTTCGAAATCTCCGACCTCGGTCAGATTCGTATCGAGCGCAAGTTCGCTCGTTCGAACGAAGTCGCTCGCAACCGCGAACTCTTCGGTGAAGTCTTTGACTCGCCAGTTGGCGACAAGCGTTGGCTGAGCCCTGAAGAAGTGCTCGCCACGATCACCCACTTGTTGAATCTGCGCATTGCCTACCTGGCCGAGCGCACGCAGAATCAGAACGACCCCTCGAGCTACCGCACCGACGACGTTGACCAGTTGAGTAACCGTCGTATCCGTAGCGTCGGTGAGCTCGTGCTCATCGCGTACCGCGGTGGTCTTAACCGTATGGAGCGCGTTGTTCGTGACCGCATGACGACCCTCGACACCGAGGCCATCACGCCGCAGGCTCTGATCAACATTCGCCCCGTTTCGGCGGCGGTCAAGGAGTTCTTCTCCTCGAGTCAGTTGAGCCAGTACCTCGACAACACCAACCCGCTCTCGGGTCTGACGAACAAGCGTCGTCTCTCGGCACTGGGTCTCGGTGGTCTGACGCGTGAGCGTGCCGGTCTGGAAGTTCGAGACGTACTCGCCTCGTACTACGGCCGCATCTGTCCGATCGAAACCCCCGAAGGTCCCAACGTTGGTCTGATCGGTTACTTCGCGAACTACGCCCTGCTTGACAGGCACGGTTTCATCCACAGCCCAATTCGTATTGTGAAGAACGGTGTGGCTTCGAGCGACTACCGCTGGATCAACTTCGAATCTGAGCCGTACTTGAAGATTGCCGCCGCCGAAACTGAGCTCGACGCCAACGGTCGCATCAAGGCCGACCGCGTCTTGATTCGTACCGGTTCGCCCGGTACCGGTATTCCTCACCACTCGGTGCCGGACAACCGTCTTGGTTCCACCGTGGCGGAATTCTCAATCGTTAATCGCGACGAAGTCGACGCGATGGACATCTCACCCATTCAGAACATTTCGCTCTCGACGGCGTTGATTCCCTTCGTGGAGCACGACGACCCGCAGCGCGCACTGATGGGCGCCAACATGCAACGCCAGGCCGTTCCGTTGATCGTTCCCGAAGCTCCGTACGTCGGTACCGGCCTCGAGGCACGTGCCGCGGTTGACTCGGGCGAAGTGTTGATCGCTGAAGCCAACGGTGTGATCACCGAAGTTTCCGGTGACCGCATTGTTGTCGACTACGAGATTGCCGTCCCCGTGCGTGACGAGCGTCCTGCGAAGAAGAAGACCTACAAGCTCAAGAAGTTCCGTCGTTCGAACCACGCCACCTCCATGCACCAGCGCTCACGCGTCTCGGTCGGTGACGTTGTAACACCGGGCGACATCTTGGCTGACGGTACGTCAACCTCCAACGGTGAGTTGGCTCTCGGCAAGAACTTGCTCGTGGCCTACATGCCATGGGAGGGCTACAACTTCGAAGACGCCATCATCGTCTCCGAGCGCTTGGTGAAGGACGACGTCTTGACGTCGGTTCACATCGAGAAGTTCGAGTGCGACGCCCGTGACGTGAAGTTGGGTCAAGAAGAAATCACTCGCGACATCCCCAACCTGCCTGAGAACATCTTGGCCAACCTCGACGACCGCGGCATCATCCGCATCGGTTCCGAAGTTGCTCCCGGTGACATCCTCGTTGGAAAGGTCACCCCGAAGGGTGAGTCCGAGCCTTCGCCAGAAGAGCGCCTCCTGCGCGCCATCTTCGGTGACAAGGCCGACGACGTTCGTGACGTTTCACTCCGTCTGCCTCACGGCCAGTTCGGAACCGTTATCGACATCAAGGTCATCGAGCGTGACGGCGAAGAAGAGTTGCCACCAGGTGTAAACCAGTTGGTTCGCGTCTTCGTTGCTCAGAAGCGCAAGATCCAAGAAGGTGACAAGCTCGCCGGTCGTCACGGTAACAAGGGTGTTATCTCCAAGATTCTTCCTGAAGAAGACATGCCCTACATGCCTGACGGTTCGCCAGTCGACATCATCTTGAGCCCACTTGGTGTGCCCAGTCGAATGAACGTCGGACAGCTGCTCGAGAGTCACCTCGGTTACGCCGCTCGTCACGGTTGGAAGGGTGCCGACAGGAACCCCAAGGCCGGTACCGCTGGTCACGACGACAGTGCGCTGCGTAAGACCCGTCCTCGCACCGAGCCCGCGCTCTACGTTTCGTCGCCCGCCTTCGATGGTGCGCGTTGGGACCAAGAGGACGCTCGCAGCGACAAGCCCAACATCAAGCAGGTCTTCGCCGCCCTCAACGCCGATGGTGCTGATGGCCGTCGCATGACTTCCGACGCGAACGATGGCAAGGTCACCTTGTACAACGGTCGTACCGGTGAGGCTTACGACAGCCCGATCGCCGTGGGTTACGCCTACATCTTGAAGCTCTCCCACATGGTGGACGACAAGATTCACGCCCGTTCAACTGGTCCCTACGCGCTGGTTACCCAGCAGCCCATCGGTGGTAAGGCCCAGTTCGGTGGACAGCGCTTTGGTGAGATGGAAGTGTGGGCCCTCGAGGCCTACGGTGCGGCACACGCACTCCAGGAACTCATCACCGTTAAGTCCGACGACACTCGTGGTCGTGAGTGGACGTACGAGGCCATCGTTAAGGGTGAGAACCTGCCGAAGCCTGGTGTCCCCGAGTCCTTCAAGGCTCTGGTTAAGGAAATGCAAGCACTCTGCTTGAACGTTGAGGTTCGCACGTCGAACGGTCAGCTGGTTCAACTGGTCGACGAAGACGACGACTACTTAAGCCGCACCCGTCTGCTCGGCATCAACATTCAGCGACAAGAACACGGTTCGGACGAAGAAGATGCACGTCGTCAGGCCGAGCGCAACGAGAGGAAGTTCCAGTAATGAGCCCCGTCAACGTAAGTACCATCGACCAGCTCCGTATTGGCTTGGCCAGCGCCAAGGACATCCACTCATGGACCTCGGGCGAAGTCAAGAAGCCAGAAACCGTTAACTACCGCACCAACAAGCCTGAGAAGGACGGACTCTTCTGCGAGAAGATCTTCGGACCTCAGAAGGCTTGGGAGTGTGCCTGTGGTAAGTACAAGCGCGTCCACGTCAAGGGACTCGTCTGTGAGCGTTGTGGCGTTGAAGTAACGAGTGACAAGGTGCGCCGCGAGCGCATGGGTCACATCCAGCTTCAGGCCCCCGTTGTTCACATCTGGTACCTCCGCGGTACCCGTTCGTGGTTGACCTACCTCTTGATGGGTCTCGACCCTAAGGAAGAGCTCAAGGCTAAGCAGTTGGAGAAGGTTGTCTACTACTCCGCCCGTCTCGTGACCTACGTTGACGTTGCTCGCCGCGCCGAAGACCTCAAGACGTTGGCCGAAGCCCTCGAGGACGAGACCAAGGACATCTTGGCCGGTCGCGAGCGGACCCTCGAGCGCTACCAGCGTGAGTTCGAAGCTCGCCTGGAGTACTTGAAGAACGACAACTCTCGTGACGCCGAACTGCGCACCGCGCAGAAGGAATTCGACGAGCGTTGCCTCGAAGCCCGTGACGGTGCCCAGTTGGCCATCGACATGGCCAACCAGGCCTTCGACACGTTCCGCACGTTGCACTCACGTCAGATCATCGAAGACGAATTGCTCTACCGCGAAATGCTCATGCGTTACGAGGAGTACTTCGAGGGTGGCATGGGTGCCGACGCAATCTTGCAGCTCATCGACCGCATGGACCTCGACGCCGAAGAGGCGCAGATGGTCGAAATGCTCGACGGCAAGAGTGGCGTCAAGATTTCTGCTCAGCGTCACGCCAAGTTGCTCAAGCGTCTCGCCGTAGTCCAAGCCTTCAACCGCCGCGACGACAACGGCCGACGGTTGAACGACCCCAGCGCGATGATCTTGCAGGTTCTCCCCGTCATCCCGCCGGACTTGCGTCCGATGGTGCAGCTCGATGGTGGACGTCAGGCCACGAGTGACTTGAACGACCTCTACCGTCACGTGATCAACCGCAACAACCGTCTTAAGAAGTTGCTCGAGTCGGACAGCCCCGCGATCATCGTGAACAACGAACGTCGCATGTTGCAAGAGGCCGTTGACGCCTTGATCGACAATGGTCGTCACGGCCGTGCGGCATCTGGTCCTTCGGGCCGTCCCGCAAAGAGCCTCACCGACGTGTTGAAGGGTAAGCAGGGTCGTTTCCGTCAGAACTTGCTCGGTAAGCGCGTTGACTACTCGGCCCGTTCGGTCATCGTCGTTGGTCCTCGTCTGAAGCTGCACCAGTGCGGTCTGCCGAAGATCATGGCGCTCGAACTCTTCAAGCCATTCGTAATGCGGGCCCTCATGGCCGACGGCACGGCGCAGAACATTCGTTCCGCGAAGCGCATGGTTGAGCAGCGCCACGTTGCGGTGTGGGAGAAGCTCGAGTACGTAACTCGCGAGCACCCCGTGCTCTTGAACCGTGCACCTACCCTTCACCGTCTCGGTGTCCAGGCCTTCGAGCCCGTACTCGTCGACGGCAAGGCCATCCAGGTTCACCCACTCGTTTGCAAGGCCTTCAACGCTGACTTCGACGGTGACACCATGGCGGTACACGTACCGCTGAGCGCCGAAGCTCAGGCTGAAGCTCGCATCCTCATGCTGTCGGTGAACAACATCTTCACCCCCGCTACCGGACGCGCCATCACGGAGCCGAGCCAGGACATGGTCTTGGGTATTTACTACCTAACTCGTGACGCCAAGATCAAGGCCGAGCGCCCACCGGTCTTCCGTCAGATCCACGAAATCGAAGCGGCCCTCGAGCGCAACATCATCACGTTGCACACCGAGATCGAACTTCGTACTTCGACGGATGCATCCGAATCGAGCCTCGCCGCTCGTTTGGCTTCGGCTGACTTTGCCGTCGAAGGTGCTCGTCGTTCAATCCGCACGACCCCTGGTCGCGTGATCTTCAACGAGGCGCTGCCTTCGGGCTACCGCTTCATCAACCAGTTGGTTGGTAAGAACTCGTTGCCCATCGGCGTGATTGTCGAAGAGATTGCGAACGGTTACACCCGTAAGCAAGTGGCTAACGCCCTCGACGCCATCAAGGACCTCGGTTTCCGTTACGCCAGCCAGAGTGGTCTGACCATTGGCTTCGATGACATCGTGACCAGTCCTCGTAAGGCCGAGATTCTCGACAGCTACGAGAAGGACGCCGAAAAGGTTGAGCAGAACTTCAACAAGGGTGTCATCATCGACGAAGAGCGTCGTCAGTTGCAGATCGACATTTGGACTCGCGCTAACCGCGAACTCAGTGACGTTTGCTACGGCGCGCTCGACGCCCAAGTCGACAACCCCATCCGCATGATGGTGGACTCGGGTGCTCGTGGTAACCGCCAGCAGATCCTCCAGATCACCGCCATGAAGGGACTCGTTGTTAACTCCCGCGGTGAAATTGAGCACCGACCTGCGAAGAGCTCGTTCCGTGAAGGTCTTACTTCATGGGAGTACTTCGTGTCGTTGCACGGAACTCGTAAGGGTCTCGCCGACACCGCACTACGTACCGCTGACTCGGGTTACTTGACCCGTCGTCTCGTTGACGTCGCGCAGGAGCTCATCATCAAGGAAATGAACTGTGGCACCAGCCGCAGCCTCCTCATTGAGAATGTGGCTCCCGACACGGCCGCCGTTCGTTCGCACCTCGAGACCAAGCTCTGGGGCCGCATGTTGGCTCAAGACCTCGAGACCAGCGAAGGCGTTCTGCCCGCCGGCACAATCCTCGCGATTGCTGACGTCGAGCGTTTGCGCGACGACGCCAAGGTCGACTCCATCCGCGTGCGCACCACGCTCGTCTGCGAAGCAGCCGAAGGTATCTGTGCGTCGTGTTACGGACTCAGCCTCGCCACCCACGAACTCGTCGAACTCGGCGAAGCCGTTGGTGTGGTGGCCGCTCAGTCAATTGGTGAGCCTGGTACTCAGCTGACCATGCGTACCTTCCACTCCGGTGGTGTAGGTGGCCGTGACATTACTCACGGTCTGCCTCGCGTGGTTGAGCTCTTCGAAGCTCGTTCACCAAAGGGTGCCGCCACAATGGCCGAGTACTCCGGTGTTGTTCGCATCGAGCGTTCCGACGCTCCCGGTGTGAACGCGGCCGCGAAGGTTCTCGTGATTGCCAACAACGGAGACATCCAAGAGGCCCTCATCCCGCCACGCGACTTGATCGTGGCCGAAGGTG
>Ga0114978_10001326_pt1 | contig 20804 bp, 20 predicted proteins | sample S_140212_EF_Meta_FD_87027 | JGI IMG/M metagenome (GOLD analysis project Ga0114978, IMG submission 87027) | Freshwater microbial communities from Lake Simoncouche, Canada to study carbon cycling - S_140212_EF_MetaG | ecosystem: Environmental > Aquatic > Freshwater > Lake | place: Lake...
ACGCGGTGTCACCCCGAAGGATGTCGATGGTGTTATTTGTGGGTGTCCATTGAGCGCCCGTTTGAAGGTCGGTGAGGAATGTTACGAAGCCGGTTCCGTAGTACGCCTCAGCAGGGTCGCTGAAGTAGTTGCTGTATTTTGTGCGGTCCGACAGCGCGAGAGCGATAGCGTCTTTGCTTGTGTCCCCCGAAATGTAGGGGGCTCCGTAGGCCGCGGCGACATCCATGGCAGGCGGTGGAATCAGGGTGAAGGCAGAAACAATGGCATCAACCTTGTCAGAGGTTAGCTTCTGAAAAGCAGCTGTTGTTCCCTCTGGCGAAAGCAAATCAATGTCAGTGACGTCGAGTTGAAGGGGGCGTCCACCGACTCCTCCCGCTGCATTGATCTGGTCGATAGCAAGATTGGTCCCGTTCCAGCAGTCCTGGTGGTCTGCAATACCGGCGGGGCCTGATTGGGCGAACGGAGCGCCAATTGTAATCGGTTCGCCGGTTGGCGCGGCCGCGTCAGGTGTGGCAGTGCTGCTGCAAGCGCTGAGCAGTGCCGAACTTGCGATGATGGCGACCAGTGCGGTGCCTCGTGAAAAACGCATTGCTTCCTCCTTCTTGGGGGGTGAGAAAAGGCCCACGGATAGGCCTTTATCCGAATATGGCGTTGCCTGGCGGACAGGGGTATCCGCCATTTGACGGATATTCAGCGATTTCGTGCAAGGAAGGCAGGATTCGGATTACATTCTGGTTACAAAAATGTTTTTATCGTCGCGAAACCTTTCGCACACGAACGAACATTGATAGACAAAGCTTGTGATTATGTCAATGGCTAAGGTGATGGGCGTCATTGGTCGCGTCGCCGCGGCGGCCACCGACCAAGACTCGGCCTATGCCCGGGCAGACGAAGTCCTCGACGAGCTAAAGGCTCTGATTCCTTTCGTTGCCGCCGATTTTTCTGCGATTGACCCTGTCTCGGGAGAGCACGTGCAATTGGCCAGGCGAGAATATTCAGACCGAACCATATCTGCGCTGCGGGATACCCGCTTCGTGGACACGTTAGATCTGTTGAAGCTGCGAGCCTCAGGTGTTCCAACGCGCATCCGGGATGTTCCGGGGGACCCCCTGGAAACTTGGGTTATTGGCGAAGTTCTTTTACCCGCGGGTTATCGGGAGGGCCTCACGATGTGTTTACAAACACGTGACGGCAGGCTGACGGGCGTCTTGAACCTGTCCACGGAGTCCGCACTTCATCCCTCTGATGATGCGCGCCAAGCGATGGGCATGTTGTGTAATGTCCTGGGCGGGGTGGCCGATTTGACGCAGTCGAACAGGTGGCTAAACAAACTCTCTGGCGGAAGCTACACAGCCGTCGGGATCGACTCGATGGGAAATGTGGTTTCGCTCGAGGGAGCGTTGGAAACGATGATTTTTCGACCCGGCGGTGAACTTCTGGCCACCGTTCAGAAAATCGTTGACAAAGGGATTGGGGGGTCCTTTACATGGCCCGCGGACACAGCCGGCAAAGAGTGGTTCCGAGTATGTGTCGTTATCGTTCCCGCCAGCGACGAGAATCTCGCCGCCATCGTCACGCTTGACAAATCAGACGTTAAATTATTGAGTCAGCGCGAACTCGAAGTCCTCACGATGGCCGCTCATGGGCTTTCGAATCGTGAAATTGCGACCCGACTGTTCATCTCAGATCGCACCGTGCAGACCCATGTCGAACACGTGCTCGTTAAGCTCTCGGCGCCCAATCGGGCCGCCGCTGCCGTTATCGGCGCAGAGTGCGGACTCCTTTTGGGCAAAGTGAGCTTCGCCTATTAAGCTCCACTGGTGAAAGCCAGAGTTAGTAGGCCTCGAAGTACTCCGTGATTTCCCACTGCGTGACATCACGCGTCGTGACGTCTTCGACGGAGGCCTCGTAGCGGGCAACCTCGTCGCGTTTGAGCATCATGAAGACGTTGATGATCTCTTGCGAGAGCTGGGTGCGCAGGGCATCGTCGGCATCCAAGGCGTCCAGGGCTTGAGAGAACGTCTCGGGCAGAATCTCTGCGCCCTCGTTGTCGTAGGCCATGCCCACGGCCTCATTCGGGCAGGGAAGGTTGTTGACGATGCCATCGAGCGCGGCAGCGAGAATACCCGCGATGACCAGGTACGGGTTTGCCGCCCCGTCGCCGACGCGAACCTCGAGGCGGGTGCCTTGACCTCGCTCGGGAGGAACGCGCACCATGCAACTGCGGTTGTCATAACCCCAGTTGGAGCGGTACGGAGCCAGAGTGTCCGGCCCGAGGCGCTTGAACGAGTTGACCGTGGGATTTGTTAGCGCGGTGAGGCCCGCTGCATGAGCGGTGATGCCCGCAATCATCTGACGTGCGACCTTCGACAAAACGGGGTTGCCGTCATGCATGAGGTTGGTGCCGTCCATGCTGGTCACCGAGAGGTGCAGATGGAATCCACTGCCGCCCTCGTCGCTCCAGGGCTTGCCAAGGAACGTCGCGTGCTTGCCGCGCAAGGCAACGATGTCTTTGACGGCGGTCTTGAAGAAGAACGTGCGATCGGCCGCATCCAGTGCCTCGCTGTGCCACAGGTTGATTTCATACTGGCTGGGGCTGAATTCGTGGTTGGCCGCAAAAGCGCCAATGTTGAGGCGATCCAGCATGCGCAGAAGGTGCAAGACGTCGCCGTCGGGGTCGACCAAAGAACCGGTCATGTAGACGCGACCGGTCTGCGTGAGTGCACGCTCAAAGCCACCATCGGCCGTGCGGTTGGCGATGTAGAACTCGAGCTCTGGCCCGACCACGGGTTGCAGTCCAAGCTTGTTGTAGCCCTCGATGACCTTCTTGAGAACGGAACGAGGGGACATGAGGTTGGGCGTCCCATCCGGGTTGAACGCGTCACCGATGACGTAGGCCACGCCGGGTTCCCACGCCAATGGGGAAATGGTGCTAGCCACAATCTTGGTCACGAAGTCTTGAAGGCCATCGGTGGCCACATTGTTGGCATTGTGAAAGTCGCCGCCGGTGGTGGTCATCCAGATGCCTTGGCTGAAGGCAGGGCCATTCTCGCAGGCCTTATCGAGCTGGCTGACCAGAATGTCTTTGGAACGGGGAATGCCTAAGACGTCGGCGTAGACGACGCGAAGAACGTCGATGCCGCGCTCTTTGAGGTCATCTCTCAGTTTGGCCAAATCGTGAACCATTGCTACTCCCTTGTGGCAAGTTTTGTTCTCCAACGATATCGTTAGGGAACAAACGAATACTACCTTTCGGTTTCGAATTTTTTAAATTCCCCGGGGGTGTACCGCGTAAATTTCATCATAGAGAGGACCGTTGATGCGAGCACTAATCATTCAACACGACCACGCAAGCCCAACAGGCCCGGTCGGTCGACGCCTCGAGCATCACGGATTCGCGATCACCGAATTCCTCGTGGTCCCGCAGGACTCCTTCGACAAGCCGAACGTCGCAGTCGTCTTTCCCAACGTTGATGATTACGATCTCATCGTTCCGCTGGGAGCACCGTGGGGTGCGTGGGATGATGCGTGCATCGGTACCTGGCTCATTCCTGAGCTCGAGCTCATTCGTCACGCCGTGACCGCGAACAAGCCCGTTCTCGGTATTTGTTTCGGAGGACAACTCGTGGCGCGTGCCATGGGCGGATCCGTTGCCCCGGGGGAGCATCCTGAAATCGGATGGACCACCATCTTTAGCGATGACCACGAAATCGTCGGCAACGGGCCCTGGTTCGAGTTTCACTTCGATACCTGGCAGGTGCCGCCCGGCGCCCGAGAAATCGCGCGCAACCCTGCCGCATCTCAGGCGTTCGTCATCAACAAGACGCTGGCAGTCCAGTTCCATCCCGAGCTGGAGGCGTCTTCGCTGAAGGGGTGGCTAGACATGGGCGGTACAGCCAAAGTCGTGGAGGACGGTCAAGATCCCGTCGTCATGCTGGCACAAACGGTGGCCGAAGACCCCGCGGCAGAGGCTCGCACCAATGCCTTGATTGACGCATTCCTCACCCGGGTTGCCGGGCTCATCTAACATCTGGTTAGGCGAGGGTGACGTTCAGCGGGTCGAACGGTGTTCCCGCCGGGTACTGCCCGATGAACAGCGAGGCGCCGTTCGCGGTCAAGAATGTTGGCACCGCGTCCCAGTACACGGAATCCTCGGGCTCGCCCGCGCTCGGTGCACTATTAATGGGCAACCCGAAATCGAGAGTCACCAGATCGAGGCGCTCGCCGTCGTTGTCGACCTTGGCGCTGAGGACTGCTCCGGTCGCCGTGATCTCCACGATGGGGTCAGCAATCATCACGTAGAGCGCACCACCGTGTCCGCCAAAGCGAACGGCACCGCCGAACCGCAGCGTTCCGAGACCCGTTGCGGGGTCAAACCCCGACACATCTTTCACGGGATAGGTGAAGACGAAGTCGGGGCTGACCGTGGCATCTTCGGTAATCGCGTACAGGCCATCCTGCATCCCGAGAATGTAGCGAACAAAGCTTTCCTTGATCGACCAGTGGAGCCCGACCGTCATCGCGTGGTGACGCGAACGGGCATGCGCTTGACGCCATTGATGAAGTTTGAGCGCAGGTAGTCAATTTCACCCGTGAGTTGCATCGTGTCGACGCGGCCGATGAGGTCTTCGAACATGATGATGAGCTCGATGCGCGCCAAGGCGTTTCCGAGACACATGTGGGGGCCGCCACGACCGAAGGTCATGTGCTCGTTGGGCATGCGCAAGACGTCCATGAAGTTCGGGTTCGCAAAGACCTCGGGGTCGCGGTTGCCTGAGGCAAACCACGAAACGACCTTCTCGCCCTTCTTGATCTGCACGCCCTGCACCTCGACGTCGCGCGTTGCGGTGCGGCGGAAGTGGTAGATCGGGCTCGCGTAGCGAAGGAACTCTTCGACAGCCCACGGAATCTTGTCCGGGTTCTCCTGCAGGAAGGCGAGAGCTTCGGGGTTGTTGATGAGGTTGTTCATCGTGTGCGCGATGGTCTGACGAGTGGTTTCGTTTCCGGCTACAACGAGCAGAAGGAAGTTGGTGTGGAAATCCCGATCCGTCAGGGGGATGTTATCGATCGGGGTGGTGTTGACCAGGAGAGAGACGAGGTCGGTGCCGTTGTGGCCCAGACGCTGTTTCTTGAGCTCGTCACCGTAGGCGAAGAGTTCGAGCGCGGCGGGGGAGCGGAATGGCACCAGACGGTACTTCTCACTCTCGGGGTCGCTGAGCAGCAAGCGGGCGTGTTCGGGGTCGGTGTTGCCGACCATCTCGTTACCCCACTTGATGAGCTTGCCGATGTCGCTGTCGGGGACATCAAGCAGGCGAGCGAGAACACGGATGGGGAAGTCGGCGGCAACCTCATCAAGGAAGTCGAATTCTTTCTTGGCAAACGCGGCATCCAGCGTCGTTGCCGTCAGGCCGCGCAGGAACGTCTCGTATTTCGCAACGGCCGAAGGGGTGAACTCGCCCTGAAGGAGGCGGCGCATTGCACGGTGGCGTGTTCCGTCGGTCTCAATAAGCGAGCGACGTGCCTCTTCTTGCTCGGCGTCAACTTCTTCGAGGTTGGTGAAATGTTGGCTGGTGAACGTGTCGGAGTCACGAAGGACCTTGACGATGTCGTGGTAGCGCAGGATGGAGTGGAAGCCGCTCCCGCCGTCTGTCTCTTCGCTCCAGTGAACGGGGGAATTGGCCCGCAGTTCTGCGAAAGCGTCCCACGGGGCGCCCTTTTCAAACAGGTCAAGGTCGGCCAACGAAAGCGACGTTGTGGTTGGCATGGGAGCTCCTCATTGAGATTGTTCGGGTACGAATAATATACACAATAGTACCTAAAGCAGTTCGTGTCGTGTCAAGAAATATTGAGGACCTCTTCGACAATCTCGCCTAGGTTTAAGGCTGACTACTTTTTAAGTGATTCACGGGCAGCGGATTTCGACAAGCTTTGCCTCAGAGGGACAACATGACTGGCAGCTATACCTTGGTCGAGACTGAGGCGCGCGTTTCGCACCGCCTCAGCCACATGACCCTAGATTTTGAGGCGATGGCGGTCACGCACAACCTCTTCCGCGCCGCGAGCGCCGTTCGAAATCATCTCGAGCGCAACGTGCTTTCCGAGAGTGGCCTGAGCTGGACGGCATTTCTCGTTCTTTGGGTTACCTGGATTTGGGAACCCGTCGAGACGCGCGTGGTCGCATTGGAGAGTGGCATCTCAAAGGCGACGCTCACGGGTGTTCTCAGCACGCTCGAAAAACTTGAGTATGCGGTGCGCACGCGGAGCCCAGATGATGGGCGCCGCGTCTTGGTCACCCTCACCGACAAGGGCCGCGATCTCATGGAAGACCTCTTCCCCGCCTTCAACTTGCAGGAGGTCGATCTCGTTTCGCACGTGCCGGCCGAGAACCGAACAGAACTGGCGACAATGTTGCGCCAGCTGATTTCTTATACCGAAGAGGCCTGAACAAAGCGGGCAAAGAGTTGCGCTTGGGGCAGGTTGGTTTCGAAGTTGTCTTCGGGGTGCCATTGCACGCCAAACGCCCAGGCGGGAGCATCAATCTTTACGGCTTCGATATAGCCCTCAGCCGATCGTGCAATGACCTCGAGTCCACCACCAAGCGTGTCAATCATCTGGTGGTGGTAGCACGAAGCCTCAACCACGTTCGATGACAGTCCCAGTTCGGCAACATACGCGTCGATTGTCACCGGGGCAACATGATGACGGTGGGGAGCAGCCATGTCCTGCACGAGGGTTCCGCCGCGAGCGACGTTGACCACTTGGAGGCCGCGACAGATAGCGAGAACCGGGAGGCCGGCTTCGAGAGCGAAGGTCACCATGCCCAGGTCGTTTTCGTCGGCAAGATCATCAACGTCATAGATTTCGTCGGATTCAATTTCTTGACCATAACGCGCAGGGTTCATGTCGGCGCCGCCGGGCATGAGAACGCCATCGATCCCACGAAGGCGCTCGGCCCAGTCGCTGCCTGACACCGGCAACATTGTCAGCGGTTCTCCACCAGCGTTCCAGACGCCCTGCACAAGTTTGCGGGCCCCCACGAGAGCCCCGTAGCGCGTTGCCGAGGTGCTTGCAGCGAAGCGACCGAGGATGGCAATCCGGGGGCGTGGTGATGATGACATCAGGGGCCTTTCACGAAATAGTTGAGGATTATGCTTCTCTGACTTTTATATCTCAGGAATAATCATTAGTATACGAATGATTACTTCTACACGACGATGTGAGGCACAGCCATATGAATGAAGTTAGCGTTGCCGGAGTCACCATTGACACCCGCCACTTCATCGGCGGTCAGCGTGTCGCCTCCAAAGAGACGTACACGAACACTTCTCCCATCGACGGAAGCTTCTTGGGCGAGATTGCTCGGGGCGGTCAGGTCGAAGTAGACGCCGCCGTCGCGGCTGCCAAAGCGGCCTTCCCCGCGTGGGCCGCTCTCGGCGCCAAGGGTCGTGGTGCGCTCCTGCACGAACTTGCTGACCTCATCGAGGCAAACAACGAAGCCCTCTCGCAACTAGAGACGATGGATAATGGCTCGTTGCTTCGTTCGCACCGTCGCGGGGTCATGCCGCGCGTGGCCATGAACATTCGGTTCTTCGCCGACTGGGCCATCAACGAGCTCCACCACGACGTCTTTGAGACACGCGGTCACACCAACAACGTGAGCTGGGACCCTTCGGGAGTCGCGGCCCTCATCACACCGTGGAATGCGCCGCTGATGCTGGCGACCTGGAAGATTGGCCCCGCTCTCGCCGCTGGTGACACCGTCGTGCTGAAGCCCGCCGAGTGGACACCGCTCAGCGCTTCCTTCTTTGCCGACCTCACCGCTCAGGCAGGAATTCCCGCCGGTGTCTTCAACGTCGTTCAAGGTTTCGGCAAGGAGGCCGGCGCCGCGCTCGTCGCTCACCCCGACCTCGCCCGCATTTCCTTCACCGGCTCGGTGCCCACTGCGAAGACCATCGCGCGTGCGGCCGCAGACAACTTGACGCCCTGCTCCTTCGAGCTCGGCGGCAAAAGCCCGGCCATCATTATGGACGATGCCGATCTTGACCTCGCTGTCGAAATCGCCGTCGAGCAGTATGACAACGCCGGCCAGGTCTGCCTCTCGGGAACGCGCCTGCTCGTGCACGAGAGCATTGCCGACGACTTCGCCGCACGCTTTGCTGCGAAATCAGCGACTCTGAGGCAGGGTGACCCCCGCGATCCCGAAACCGACATCGGACCTCAAATTCACCAGGTCCACTTTGACCGCATCAAGGGATTTGTCGACCGGGCTGAGGCCGCTGGCGAGAACATTGTGATGGGCGGCGAGCCCAATGCTGAGCTTGGCGGCCTTTACTTCCGGCCCACGTTGGTCAAGAATCCTTCGCCGGATTCCGAGATTCTCACGAGCGAAGTCTTTGGTCCCGTGCTCTGCATGCAGACGTTCACCTCTGACGATGAGGTCGTGGAGATGGCCAACGGCACGGAGTTCGGACTCGCCGCCGTCGTCGTCTCGGGTGATCGCGAGCACGCTCAGAAGATTAGCTCCCAGCTGGTGGCCGGCACCGTCTGGGTCAACTGCTTCTTCGTGCGAGACCTGAAGGCACCGTTCGGTGGCTCCAAGAAATCCGGCATTGGCCGCGATGGTGGCACCTGGTCATTCGATTTTTACGCCGACATCAAGAACACCGTAGTGTCACCAAATGGATGGAAGGAATAACCATGGGCGAAGTAGTAGGCGCAGCAATTCTGGCGCACGTTCCCACAATCATGCTCCCCAAAGAGACGCGTTATGAGCTCAATGAGGGCAAGGAGACATCGCTGGTTCCTGGCTTGGAGAAACTCCGCAAGGACGTCTTCGAGACTCTCGACTACGACACCGTCATGGTGATGGATAGCCACTGGGCGACGACTGTGGAGTTCGTCATCAGCTCCCACGAACACCGTGAGGGCAAGTACACCGCCGAGGAGCTTCCTCGCGGAATGTCTCAGGTTCCCTATTCCTTCAAGGGTGACCCCGAGCTCGCAGAATCCGTCGTCAAATACGACGAGAAAAACGGAACGTGGATCACCCCGATCTCCGACCCCTACCTGCCCGTCTTCTATGCCACGATCAACCTGTGGGATTACCTGGGCAAGGGCCTGGACAAGAAGTGGGTCAGCGTCTCGGTTTGCCAGACGGCAACCACCGAGGACTACCTGCGTGCCGGCCGTGCCCTCGGCGAAGCGATTCGTGACTCCGACCGCAAGGTCTTGATTCTCGCTTCCGGTGCCCTGTCGCACACGTTCTACAAGCTGCGCGACCTGCGCAAGCATGAGGCCAGCGATCCTATTCATATCTTCTCGCCCGAGGCACGTGCCGCCGACGAAGAACGTATCGAATGGTTCAAGAAGGGTGACCACAAGCAGGTCATCGAGACCATGCCAGAATTCTTGAAGTACAAACCAGAGGCCAACTTCAGTCACTACCTGATGATGGCGGGCGCTCTCGGCGAAGAGGCCAACACCTCCAAAGCCGTCATGTACTCCGACTACGAGAACTCGGTCGGTACCGCTCAGATCCACATGTACTTCCCGAAGCCCGAAGGTGGCTTCCCCCTTCCTAAGGACCTGGTGCTTTCGCGTGACTGAATATAGAAGAATTCTGCTGGATGGCGCCGTCGTGCACACCGTGCGCGAGGGCGAGACGCTGGTGGCCGCCGATGGCCGCCGCGTTGCCATCGCGGATGCGAACCACCTGCCTCCCGCGGAACCTACCAAGATCATTGCCGTGCATTTGAACTACGACAGCCGCACGCAGGAATTCATGACGAAGCTCCCTGCCGCGCCCACGTATTTTCAGAAACCCCTCACGGCCATCAACAGCCACAAGGGTGCCGTCGTGCGCCCCGAGGGCTGCAAGTGGCTGAACTACGAGGGTGAGATTGTCATCGTCATCGGCAAGACCTGCCGCAACATCGCGCCCGAAGACGCCGGTGAGTACATCGCCGGATACACCATCGGTAACGACTTTGGTCTCCATGACTTTCGCGATACGGATGCCGGATCTATGCTGCGCGTCAAGGGTTCGGACACCCTTGCCCCGGTTGGTCCCGGGCTGGTCACGGACTGGGACTTTCGCAATAAGGTCATCCGTACGTATGTGAACGGTGAGGTCAAGCAAGAAGACAACACCGACAACATGGAGTGGGACATGCATTATCTAGTGGCCGATATTGCGCGTACCATTACGTTGCTTCCTGGTGACATGCTCTTCTCCGGGACCCCGGCAAACTCGCGCCCGGTTCAGCCCGGCGATGTTGTTGAGGTCGAGGTCGAAGGTCTCGGTCGCCTCAGCAACACCATCGTGGTAGGCCCCACCCCCATCCGAACGGATGTTGGTGCTCAGCCCACCGAAAGCGAAGAGGTCATCTCGACCGCCATGGGGGGCGACTGGGAATTCCGCGGAATTCGCACCCCCTCAAAAGACCTATACCCCTCCACTGTTAAGGAAAAATAAACATGCTAAAGATTCACGTCGACATGGACAAGTGCCAGCACTACGGACAGTGCGTTTTTGAGGCACCCACCGTTTTTGCTCTCAATGATGACGACAAACTCGAGTACCACGCCACCGCCGACGACAGCGAGTTGGAAAATGTTGAGCGCGCCATCGATGTTTGCCCCATGCAGGCAATCGCTTTCGCGAAATAGGTTCGCGTCATCATGATCCGTCCTATCGTTATCGTCGGCGCGTCCATGGGTGGACTGCGTGCGGCGGAGTCGTTGCGAAAAGGCGGATACACGGGTGGGCTCGTCGTCATTGGCGATGAGCCCCACGCTCCCTACAACCGACCTCCCCTATCCAAAGAGGTCCTGGCCGAACAGGTCGACCACGCCGCGGTGGCATTCCCAATCCCTCCCGTCTTAGAGGACGTGGAATGGGTTTTGGGGAGCCCTGTCGCCAGCGCTGATCTTCAGGCTCAGTCGGTGACGACCGCTGACGGTCGCGTCATCAAGTATTCCGGTCTGGTCATTGCCACGGGATTGCGTCCGCGACGTCTCGAACTTGCACAGATGCCCTCTCGGGGAACTCACGCCATCAGAACGCTCGACGATGCCATGGCGCTTCGCTCCGAGTTGGTTCCGGGAGCGCGTGTGGTTGTCTACGGTGCGGGATTCATTGGCTGTGAGGCTGCGGCGACTGCCCGTAAGTTGGGGGCTGACGTCACGGTTATCGGCAAGGGACCGGTTCCTCTCCTGCGACCCTTGGGGCTGCAGTTGGCCAGTGACATTAAGGCGCGGCAAGAGGCGCACGGCGTGAAATTCGTGATGAATTCACACCTGGCGCGTCTGGAGGGAACCGACACGATTACCGGTGTCGTTCTCGACTCGGGGGTCACCCTTCCGTGCGACGTTCTCATTGAGGCCATCGGCTCGGAGCCCAATGTTGAGTTCCTGCACGGCAACGACATCGACATCGACGACGGTATCCATGTCGATGCCACCCTTCACGCCCTTCGTGTGAACGGTGAACCGTGGGACAACGTCTTTGCCATCGGCGACGTTGCCCGCTTCCCGATCCCACAGTTCTGTGACACCACTCGCCGCGTTGAGCACTGGAACATTCCCACAGAGATGGCGCGCAAAGTCGGCCAGATTCTGTCGGCGACAATGACGGAGAACCCTGCCCTGGCGGATCACCTCGCGAAGCCCTTCGCCCCCATCCCTAGTTTTTGGAGTGACCAGTTCGAGGTCAGTTTGCTGGCCTATGGTCTGCTCGACCAGGCCGACGACATTCGTCTTCTCGAAGGTGCTGTCGGTGAGAACTGCGTCTACGGCTACTTCAAAGGTGATTCCATGGTCGGGGTGTGCGGCATTGGGATGCGCTCGAAAATCATGGGCTACCGCAACAGCGTGGGCCTCGTCGCCTAAGAATCAGCGGCGGCTAGTGCGCCGTCGACAGGAGCGCCCACAATTCGGCGCGCCCCTCGAAAGTGCTCAGCGTCAGGCCGAGGGCAGCTTCAATGAGTTCGAGACGGTTGCGTAAGACGTGGCGATGCACCCCAACCTCTTTGGCGGCTGCGTCAACATTGCAGTTGTGGGAGAACCACGCCCTGGCGAACCTCAGCAATTCGTCGCCATCGGGGCGATCTCGCACGGTTGCGAGCCTCAGCGTCGCGTAGTCCGCCAGTTCTTCGCGGTCGAGGAGCTCCCAAAAACCTTTGATGTTCGCATCGCCCCAGTCGACAACGGCGACATTCTCGCGTGCGCTGGAGAGAGCCATGACAGCTTGATCGAAGCCTTGCCGGGCTTTGTGCGGGGCCACGGCGCCAGAAAGACCCGCCTGCATTCCTCCCTGAGTGAGAAAGTTTGCGACCAGACGGCGATGGGTGTTGGCGAAGACCAGCACGAGGTCGTCATCGTGGCACGCGACGAGGCGCTCCATTCGCGCCAGAGTGGGAGTCTCCCGCAGTGCGGCTTCCACGCTCCCACTGCGGTTGGCGCCGCCGCCGATGACAGCGAAACACAGGGTGGGCGCTCGGGGGAGCCAAGAATCTCCCAACGGCGGGAACTCCCGAGCGGCGTCGTAGTGTCCCTCCAATAGCATGGCCAACACGCCGCTCTGTGCCGTCATGCGCTCGGCCGCGCGCTCCGCATCATCGCGAAACGAGATCTCGCAGAGTGCCACCGCGGTTGTGATAACGGCCATTGCCGCACGGTCGAATCGGTCATTACCCGAGACGCTCAGTACGCCAAACATTGCGTTTTGCTCACCCAAGGTTTGAAAAACGGACTCCGTGCCATCGGTGCTGAGGGAGCTCCCCGCGCGTCGCTTGTGGCTGAGGAGGCGCGAGGCTTCTGCCGTTAGCGCTTGTTCGAGATTCTGCGCGAGAGCTCGGTCCTGCGATCGGTCCTGAGCCGGTTCCCCGCTCACGGCGGCCGGCGAGCCGCCGAAAGACTTCGCCAGGCGTCCGGTCGCCTCAATGATGCACACCCGCGCTGTGAGCTGGCGGGCCAGCTCCGCCAAAACGCCATCGACGCCATTGCCCTTGATGACCGTGAGCGAAATCGAACTTTGGGCGTTGCGGCCCCACTCGGCTCGGGCCTTTGCCTTGCTCGCGATGGCATCCGAAATCCAGCGGATAATCGCGATGAAGGGAGTGTCATACGGCACCTCGATCAGGCTCATGTCAGCGGTTTGGCAGGCCGTGATGAGTTCGGGGGGTGTGCCGGTCACAAAGATTTCGGTGCCGAAACCTATCCCCACTATCCCATCCGCCGCGAGATTGGCGACGTACTCATCGAAGGGTTGTTGCCCGGTCCAATCAGCAAACTGGCGCCCGGTCGTCAGGAGAACCTGACCGGGTGAGAGGAAGGGCCGCGGATCGGCGAGGTCGGAGTTCGCGACCCAGCTGATGTCTTGCCCCAGTGATAGCCCGGGGTGCAACACGCGAAGCGAGAGTGGCCGCTGAAGAACGAGGGACTGCAACGTTGGGTCCATTTACCCGAGCATATTCGGTGCGTGACACAACTGCCAATTCGGAGATAACAGGAGGATATTTGCAGATATGGCAGATGTGGAATCACGGCATCCTTTCTATTCTTGGGAGTAATCAGCTTGTATAAAATATAGAGAAAGTTGCCTGTGGAAATGTCTCCTCAACTTGCCCCCGTTCGTCCCTCTGCCATTGTGCAAGAACGCCTGCTCAAGACCGCCATTCCCGGCCCCGCGTCACTGGCGATGTTGGAGCGCAAGCAGTCCGCAATCTCAAGCGGCGTCGGCATGGTGATGCCCGTTTTCGTTGCCGCCGCTGGGGGTGGAATCCTGGTCGATATTGATGGAAACTCGCTCATCGACCTCGGCTCCGGTATCGCTGTGACCACTGTGGGCAATGCGGCCCCCGAGGTTGTTGAGGCCATCACCGCTCAGGCAGAGCTTTTCACCCACACGTGCTTCTCCGTTACTGGCTATGAAGGGTACGTCGCGGTCTCCGAAGCTCTCAACCGCATCACCCCCGGAACTCATGCAAAGAAAAGTGCTCTGTTCAACTCGGGTGCCGAAGCCATCGAAAATGCCATCAAGGTGGCGCGTTACTTCACGGGACGACAGGGTGTCGTGGCGTTCGATCACGCCTACCACGGTCGCACGAACCTCACGATGGCGCTCACCGCAAAGTCGATGCCCTACAAAAGCGGTTTTGGCCCCTTCGCATCCGACATCTATCGCATGCCCATGTCGTACCCCTACCGTGACGGAAATCTCTCGGGCCCCGCAGCTGCCGAGATTGCGATCACCCAGATGGAGAAGCAGATTGGGGGGAGCAACCTTGCCGCCATCGTCATCGAACCCATTCAAGGCGAGGGCGGATTCATCGTTCCAGCTCCGGGGTTCCTTGGTCGGCTTGCCGAATGGGCGAAGGAAAACGGCGTCGTCTTCATAGCGGATGAAGTCCAGTCCGGTTTCGGACGCACCGGGCAACTCTTCGCCTGTGAGCACGAGGGAATCATCCCTGATCTCATCGTGACCGCCAAGGGCATTGCGGGGGGCATGCCACTGTCGGCCCTCACCGGGCGTGCGGAGATCATGGATGCGCCCGACGCTGGCGGCCTCGGCGGAACCTACGGGGGAAACCCGTTGGCCTGCGCCGCCGCACTCGCGGCTCTGGAGTTGTACGAGAACGGTGGCTTGCTCGAGCGTGCCCAAGAGATCGGTGAGCTTCTGATCGACAAACTCGAAATCTTGCAGGCACGGGATGCTCGCATTGGAGACATTCGGGGCCGTGGAGCCATGATTGCCGTGGAACTCGTGAACGCCGAAACGGGCGATCCTGATGCGGCCCTAACCTCGCGCGTCGCCGCGGCCTGCCACGCCGACGGAGTCGTCGTGTTGACCTGTGGAACCTATGGCAACGTCATCCGCTTTCTGCCGCCTCTCGCCATCTCCGACGAACTCCTCATCGATGGACTCTCTGTTCTTGCGCACGCCTTGGAACTGTCATGACCGACATTCTGGCTCGTCCCGATGCGGCGGCGACCGTCGCCCCAGAACAGACCGCAGGGCAGGGTCCCGGTCAGGTTCCCGTGGCTACGCCCCTCGAGGACGCGCGTCATCAACTCGCCGATGCCGTGCGTATCATGGGGTACGACGAGGGCACCTACCTGATGCTTGCATCCGCGCGACGAGAGCTCACCGTAAGCGTTCCCCTTCGTCGTGACGACGGCAGTATTGCGCTGTATACAGGCCACCGCGTCCAACATAACCTTTCGCGCGGTCCAGCCAAGGGCGGGTTGCGCTACAGCCCCCACGTCACCCTCGATGAGGTTCGCGCGTTGGCCATGTGGATGACCTGGAAATGTGCGCTTATTGATGTCCCCTACGGCGGCGCAAAGGGTGGCATCGCCTTCGACCCCCGAACGCACAGCACCACTGAACTCGAGCGGATCACGCGCCGGTACACCACGGAGATCTTGCCTCTCATTGGCCCGGAGCGCGATATTCCCGCACCTGACGTTGGGACCAACGAGCAGACCATGGCGTGGATGATGGACACATACTCCGTCAGCCAGGGCTACACCGTTCCGGGGGTCGTGACGGGAAAGCCCATCAGCCTGGGCGGATCGTTGGGACGCGCCAGCGCCACCTCTCGCGGTGTTGTGCATGTCGCCGAGCAGGCCCTTCGCCGAATGGGAGTCGACCCTGCCGGGAGCACCTCCGCCGTTCAGGGGTTCGGCAAGGTTGGCCGGGACACCGCGCGATTCCTCGCACAACTCGGCTCGCGCGTTGTCGCTGTGAGCGACCAATACGGCGCGATCTTTGCCTCAAGGGGATTGGATATCGAACTCCTCGCCGATCACGTCGATCTCACCGGTGGCGTGAGCGGTTTCATCGGCGGAGAAGAACTCGACCCCTCGGCTCTGCTCGAGTTGGACGTTGATCTCCTCGTTCCCGCCGCCGTTGAGGGCGTCCTTCACGCGGAAAATGCGGGACGAGTTCGGGCACGCCTCATCGTTGAGGGCGCCAATGGTCCCACGACGCCAGAAGCAGACACCATCTTGGAGGCAGCCGGGATCCTGGTCGTGCCGGACATCCTGGCCAATGCCGGCGGCGTGGTTGTGTCCTACTTTGAATGGGTGCAGGCTAACCAGGCGTATTGGTGGACGGAACACGAGGTCAACACGCGCCTGGAAGAACGCATGAAGAGCGCGTGGGATAACGTCATTGATTTCTCGGCCAAGCGCGACCTATCCCTCAGGGTCTCGGCAACCTGTTTGGCATTAGAAAAAGTTACCCAGGCGCACCGCCTCCGCGGCCTTTACCCCTGATTTCCATGTTTTTCGCCAGTGAGGAATGGACCTGACTGGCGCGGGGGACATCCCGCGGACCTAGGCGCTACTCTCTCCAGGCTGCATGAACAGTGCCGCCAGCCGCGACGTCTGGAGGGCGTAGCACCGGGGCCCGCGGGAGAGACCCGGGGGAGCCGTCCGCGCGCTCCGCCTTCGGCTGCTGCTGCGCGATGCAGTGGACGCCGCCTCGCGCTAGAGGCTGCGATAAACCTCACGGCGGTGGGCAACGCGCAGGGCTAGAACGAGAAGTTCTGCGTCTCGAATTGTGTAGACAATGCGATAGTCGCCGACCCGAATTCTCCACAGGTTCGTGTAGCCAACGAGTTGGCGCGTTCCGCTGGGACGCGGGTCGGCGGATAGTGCCTCTATTGCTGTGACGGCACGGCGAGCGACGGTTTGGTCGAGCTTCCTCAGTTCCTTGAGAGCTTCCGCCGCGTATTCGACGGTAAAACGCTCGGCTGAGGTCACAGGCCGAGGATTCGCTTGACCTCTTCAGAGCTGACGGTGCGACTCCGACCGGCCTCGATTTCGGTCAGTCGCTCCGTCGCAACGCGACCATCCTCGTTATCAAGCATCTCTTCATACCGCTCGACAAGCTCAGCGGGCACAATCGCGGCGGCGCGCTTCTGACCTCGGCCTCGGGTCACGTAGGTAATTTCCCCACCAAACGCAGCCCGATTCACGGCGTCAGAGAACTGATCGCGTGCCTGGCTCACAGAAAGTTCGATGTGTGTGCTCATGCCTCAAGTATGCGCCTCAGCCACGAAAAACGCCAGTAACGCCAAAAACGCCAACTTGGCGCGAGTGTCCTACGCCTTCGGTTGCTGCTGCGTGATGCAGTGGATGCCGCCGCCGCGCGCAAAAAGTGGCCGGGCGTCGACGAGCACGATTTCGCGACCGGGATACGCCTTCTTCAAAATCTTGCGGGCGCGCTCGTCGCCGGGATCATCGAAGGCACACAGGATGACGGCGCCATTGCAGACGTAGTGGTTGATGTAACTGAAGTCCACCCAGTCTTCGTCGTCTTGCAGCACATCCGGGGCGGGAACAGCGATGACCTTGAGCTTGCCCGTTGAGCCCGTAATGTCCTCGGCGGGGGCACCCGTCGGGGTCTTGCCCACGGCCTTGAGCACGCGGCGCGTCTCGGCACTGATCCAGAAATCGGGATGCTCGGCGTTGCGCTGGTCGTGAAAGAGCACGGTGTTCTCGTTGGCGAAGCACGCAACGATGTCGATGTGACCGCGGGTGCCAAACTCGTCATAGTCGCGGGTGAGTCCGCGAGGCATCCAGATGATGCGCGAGGCGCCCAGGGTGCGCGTTAACTCTTCTTCGACCTGGTTACGACTCCAGCCGGGGTTGCGGCCGGCATCCAGTTGAACGGTATCGGTCACCATGAGCGAACCGGCGCCATTGACGTGGATACCGCCGCCCTCGTTGACGAGAGGGGAGTCCAAAACAGTGATGCCCGCTTCGGAACTGACGCGAGAAGCGATGAGCGCATCGTGCTCCCACGACGCCCATTTCTGGCCGCCCCAGCCGTTGAAGACCCAGTTCACACCGGCCAGTTTTCCGTCGGCACCACGCACGAATGTGGGGCCGATGTCGCGCATCCAGGCGTCGTCAAGGGATGCCTCGACGAGCTCCACGGCGTCATCGAGCCACGCCCGGGCGACGCTGATGTCAGAGGGGTCGACGACGACCGTAACGGGCTCGAAGCGAACGATGGCGTTGGCCACGGCGGCCCAGCACGCCCTCGCCTCGTTTGCCTCAGCGTCGGTTTCACCGAGAGTGTAACCGGAGGAAGGCCACGCCATCCACGTGCGCTCGTGCTCCGCCCATTCGGCCGGCATGAGCCAGGGGCGATCGCCTCCCAGCGTCACGAGACCCGTCCCGAAATCATGAATTCCATTCAGCGTTTCCTTAGATCATGGTGTCGAGGATCTGCACGAGAGCCTCGAAAGTTGTCTTGGGGTTGACGATAGCAAAGCGAGTGTTGGGAGCACCATGGTGAGAACTGGGAACGACGAAACCAATGCCGTCCTCCAGCAGTTTCGCCGACCACCGCGCGTAATCTTCGAGGGTCCAGCCCTTTTTCGTGAAGACGACGACGGAGAGCTGAGGATCACGCACCAGCTCGAGATCGGGGCGTTGGCGAATTTCTTCGGCAATCAGATGGGCCAAACGGATGTTGGTCTCAATGGCCGCTCGATATTCGGAAACACCATAGGTTGCCAAAGAGAACCACAGGGGAAGACCGCGCGGTCGACGTGTGAGATTGTAGGCGTAGTCGCTGGGGTTCCACTCGTTGGCGTCGGTGAGTGCGTCGAGGTATTCGGCGTGCTGGGTGTGCGCCCGTCTCCCCAACTCGGGCTCCCGGTAGACCAAGGCGCATGCGTCGAAGGGAGCGAAGAGCCACTTGTGAGGGTCGACGATGAAGGAATCGGCGAGGCGCAGGCCAGCAAAAAGGGGCTTGGTGGTGGGTGCCAGCATGGCGGCGACACCGTAAGCACCATCGACGTGGAACCAGACTCCGTGTTCTTTGGTGATGCGGCCGACCCCTTCCAAATCGTCGACGATGCCAAAGTTCGTGGTGCCACCGGTGGCCACGACCGCAAAGATTCCCTCCCAGTCGCCGTCTAGGGCCGTCTCGAGGGCTGCGCCCGTGAGGCGCCCACGGTCGTCAACGGGGATCGCCACGACCTCGACATCCATCACCCGCGCCGCCGCCGTCAGCGACGAGTGGGCCTCGGAACTGCAGGCAAAGCGCCAGCGGGCGGGGCGGGGGAGTCCGGCTGCGGTGAGGGCATCCTGGGCGGTATGACGAGCGGCCACGAGAGCCGAAAGGTTACCGAGCGTTCCGCCCTGCACAAAGACCCCGCCCGCACCGACGGGCAAACCAGCTTCGGCGGCCAGCCATTCGAGAACTTCGTTTTCGGCATAGACCGCGCCGGCACCCTCCATCCACGATCCGCCATAGATGGTGGATGCCGAAACGACGAGGTCAAACAACGTCGAGGCTTCGGTGGGGGCAGAAGGAATGAAGGAGAGATAGTTGGGGTGGTCAACGGAGATGCACGCGGGGGCGAGAATATCTTCAAAGAGTTGAAGGGCGGCTTCACCGCCCAGGCCCTCCTCGGTCACCGTGGCCGGAACAGTGGCGCGCAGCTGATCGTAGGTAACGGGGCCATCCAACGGGGCCGGGTCATAATTCATGCGACGGCGAGCGTAGTCAAAGATTCGCTCGCGAAGCTGCATCGTTTCTAAGTCGAGGGTGTGCATGTGATTGGCGTGTTGAGGCGTCATGATGTGGTGGTTGTCCACTCTGTACTTCTTGCAGGGCGCCCGCCACGACGACTGTCGTGCGACTGGGGCCAGTCACCTGCTGCCTCTGAGCTTAGCTTTCGGCTCGACACGCCGGAAGGGGCCCCGTGATGAAATTGTTCGAAAGGCAACTTTGGCGGTATTCCGCGGTAATTTCGAGCATCAACCGAAACGCGCCAAAAAAACTTCAAAACACTACATGTAGTGGAATGACAGAGGTGTCATTCGGGTTATATAGTAAGAGCTCACCGCAGGAGTGTGGTGGAAATGTTTCACAAACTCGCATTACATCTTTACGCCAGGAGGCAAAAATGGACTTCGACAACAGCGACAACATCGGTGGCTATGCAGTGCCCGTAGATCCCATGGATCTGTTGCAGTGCGACAGCTGCCAATAGCCCTTCCCCTTCATTTTCGCGGGTAACCGCACAACACACCCCGGTGCCGAAAGCGGCCCGGGGTTTGTTGCACCATAGGGGTAACCTTGGGACATGTTGGAGAAAACGCGCGAACTGGTTCGTGATCGCGTGGCGCGGATTATCGGCCCTCACTCCGCCTCCCTCACTGTTGGACTTGGGGTTCTTATTCCCCTCTCTTTCGGAACGGCGTTTTCTGACGCGGAGAACCAATCGGGAATTCAAACGGCGTGGATTATCACGGCGATTCAAGCCTTTGTTCTTGCTCTCGCCTTCTTTTCCCTTGGCGGCATCGTCGTCAACCAACTCCGCACCCCCCGTAGCCGGACCCTTGGATTCCTGGTCCTTTTTGCGTTGACCGAAGCGATGCGGTCAGTGGCCGTCACGATATTGGCCTACCAAGCCGGAGCGCTCGACACCATCAACTGGAGCTTCCGAATCATCGCGGGAGTCTTCACCGGCATCGCCGCGTTCTCGGTGGTGTCAATTGTCGTCAACGAGGTGTTCTCCTTTCGCGAGAAGCTCAACGAGCTGATTGTTCAGCGGGCTCGTCTCGAGGCACTGCAGAATCGCTCCGAATTGGAGATGACCACCGTGCGCGCGGAGGCGTTGCGCGATGTGCGGGAGCGCGTGGATGAGGCAATTCGCACGTTGACGGTGACCACAGAGAAAGCATCCGTCAGCGCCCGCAGTGTCGTGGAGGCACTCATTGAAGTCTCCGATACTGTCATCCGACCGCTCAGTCACCAACTCATGTTGGAGCCC
>Ga0114978_10001327_pt1 | contig 20803 bp, 11 predicted proteins | sample S_140212_EF_Meta_FD_87027 | JGI IMG/M metagenome (GOLD analysis project Ga0114978, IMG submission 87027) | Freshwater microbial communities from Lake Simoncouche, Canada to study carbon cycling - S_140212_EF_MetaG | ecosystem: Environmental > Aquatic > Freshwater > Lake | place: Lake...
ACGTGTATCAGCTCAGTCCTCAAACACAGCAGCAGCAAGCTCATCGAAGCTCAAACTGGACAGCCGAAAACTTGTTTTATCCGGGCCTCTTGGGGAAGCTAGCGTGACGGACACCGAGTCTGCAATATTGACGGCACTGGCCCGCGCACCGAGCCAACGTTTAGAGATTTGGCAAATCCTTGAAATGTTGGGTATCAACATGGACACCTACAACAAATCAACTTTTGAAGTACGGATTGCCCGACTTAGAAAAAAAATACTCATGGTTGGAGCAGATAAATCAAGTCTTCGCGTCGTCAGGATGAGCGGCTATCAACTGTGTACACCCTTACAGGTGTACTAGCGTGAAAGCTGCTCTAGCGGTTAAATTTTTTAATAGTTACTGCATGTAAGTATTTGTAGGCTTTGCAAGCAGCGATGAAGCACAGTAGGGGCATGCTACTGACGCTTCGCTCGACCATCTCTCATGCATCCTCCCCGGCTCAAGCCGCTTGCCTCAGTGTGGTGGTAGTCGAAGACCATGATGATTTACGTGACATGGTGGTTGAAGTGATTGCAAACCACGGTCACCACGTCGTGGGCCTGGGCTGTGCTGAGGAAATGGCCGATGCCGTTGGCACTCTTCCTATTGACTTGCTGATTGTGGACTTGAACCTACCCGGAGAAAACGGCTTTAGCCTGGCACACCGGTTTCGCGTGGCTCAACCCCTTGCCGGGATCATCATTTACAGCGCGAACCATTCGGTGGCCGACAAGGTCAGGGGCTATGACAGCGGCGCTGACATCTTCCTGCAAAAACCGGCGTCCTCAGACGAGTTGATGGCGGCGATCAACAGCATTGCGCGCCGCTTGTTGAATCAAGGCCCGATAGCAGACCCGGCCAAACCAGTGAAGTTTTGCATTGACCTTGAAAAATCGCTTTTATCGGGCCCGTTGGGACAAGTCAGTCTGACCGATACAGAAGCGCTACTACTAAGCGCCTTGGCTCAGGCGCCCAGTCAGCGTCTTGAAATAGAACAACTGCTGGCCTTACTGAAGCTGGACACCAGCACTTACAGCAAATCCGCCTTTGAGGTGCGGATGGTTCGAATGCGCAAAAAACTGATGAGTGTCGGAGCCACCAAATTGTGTATTCGCTCCATACGCCTGCAAGGCTACCAACTCAGTACCGTGCTGGAAATAGTCTGAGCACAAGCCAAGGGACCCGCCCCTTTCTCACGAAAAATGGTTAGATTCTTGTGATGAAGAATTACTTGGTCGCAGGCAATTCTTTGCTTGCAGACAAGTTCTTGATCTGTATCAGGGAGATCATCTGCGCATAAATAGCGGCCAAAAATCCATGCTCACGAAGAGACAGAAATTGCTCATCGCTTAATTTAGTCAGCTTGTTTTCATCAATGAGGAACGCACCGTCAAAGCGTTGCACACCATTGGGCGTGTTCACATCCAGATTAGCGGGCACCAACAATTCAAGCTCTTGCAACTTTTTAGTAAACTTTTCCGCCAAAAGTTCCGAGTTGTACATTTCCATCAGGAATATCTGAACCCTTTTCAATCCCTCTGAGGTTTCGCCTTCTGCGGTAAATAAGGGCGCTCCCTTTTCAGTGTCAAAACAAGTGCTGCCCTCATCAAAGCAGACCATCAGGTCGCCGGCTGCATCACGGGCCAAGCCGAATGGGTAACGCCGAAAGGCCGCAGGAACATAGGCCGAGGCATTCCACGCACCTTCCTCGTTGACAAACATGTTTTCACCAGGCTGCAAGCCCAGTAGGACAACGGGGTAAAACTTTGCCGAATCTTGCTTCTTGATAAAAACAATCGGGTAACTGGCCGAAGCAGTAGGAAACTCATGCAAGACAACCGAACAAAGATGGGTGTTTTTAGCGAATGAAAAGCCCTGCACAGGGCTGAGCTACAGCTGGGCATGCGTCACTGAATTCAAGGGGACAATATTTTCATACATGGACAAATCTCTAGGAATGAGACGAAATAAAACTCAGAAGATTGTCTGGTCTATTTTCTGAAAATGACCTTCATCATGGCCTAAATCATGGCTGTTTGATAACTTCTTTTTTGACCAGGCTCTCTATAAAATCCTGTTGATGCTGCATCATCAGGGTCTGGCGAATCCGAGCACGCGACTCCTCAAAATCAGGAATCTTGAAGTATAGGGGCTGCGGTCACAGCGCCTTTTGGCAGGGTAGAGACCACCGTATTAACTGTGGGCAGCAACTGCGATGGGAAAACCCAGCCAATGAGTCCGCCACTGGCCTTGTTGCTGGCGTCGATGGTTTCAGCGGCCAGCTTCTCAAAACTCTCTCCTTTTTTGGCTCGGGCGATCACGTCTCGCGCCTCCTGCTCGGTCTTTAGCAAAACCTGTCGCAACTGGTATTGATCGGCGTTAGGACCATCGCCCAGCACTTTGCGCTAACGAACGTATTCGGCTTTTTCTTCGGCCTCAGACAAGGTTTGCTTGGAAAGGTAGTTGCTTAATAGTGCCTCTATCAAAAGGCCTTGACTGACCTCTTCAAGCTTGTCTAAATAAGCCTTATCTTGGTCAATTTTTTGCAGCTTGGCCTCATCCAGCAAAACGCGTTTCGCGATCAACTAGGCAATCTCCTGCTCGCGCAACTGCGGCGTGATGGTCTTGCCCTGACTCTGCAAGGTGGCCAGCATGGCAGCCACCGTCTTTTCCCAAATAGGGGTTCCGACAACGCTCACGACAACCCCTGTGGGCACTGATGCTGCAGTGCCAGTTGCTGCGGTCTGCGCCCAAGCCGGTGGGCCCGCGCCGAGGCAGGTTACCAGCAGCGTGGTGCGAAAAGTACGTTCAAGGATGTTGTACCTAAAAGTGTCATTTATTTCTCTCCATATAAAAAGCGCCTGAACCCTGTTAAGGGTTCAGGCGCAAATTGAAGTTTCTGAGCTTAGTTAAAAATGTACTTCAAATCCAGGTCCACGTTGTAAGCGTTGCCTGTTCCAACTCATCAGCCAGAGCAGGGTCCCATGCTTCCATAGGGAAGGCATCAGGTGCACGGGGTCATATTCAAGACGCAGTTTTCTGCGTACCCTGAGCGCTCAGACGAGCCACTTTGCGCGCCACCACCGAATCAATATGCCCGAGTGAAAACAGGTGTGCGTATATGGCGCCCACAAAACCTTGTGCACGCAAATCAGCCCATACATTTTCAGGCAGAGAATTAAGCCGTTTTTCATCAATAATAAATGCGCCAGGAAAACGCTGAACATCGTCCCCCAAGCGAATTTCGAGACTGCCTGGCACCAGCAAATCGAGTTCAACGATTTTTGCGCAAAACTTCTCTGTCAACATTTCCCACTGGGCCGCTTGAAATAAAAACTCTTTGGCTTTTGTCAAAAATTCAGTTTCAGCCCCATCGGCTGTAAACAACGCTTCTCCATTTTCCGGGTCAAGCAGATCAGGTGAGCCGTCAATGCAGACGACCAATTCATCGGTATTGTCCGAACGTAGCAGAACAAAAGGGTAGCGACGAAATGCAATCGGCGTGTAAACGCCCGATTGCCATGTGCCGTCGGCATTCACAAACAAATTTTCACCGGGCGTGGTGCCCATCAAAGCCAAGGGCGAGAACTTGACTGCTTCGCCCTGTTTGACGAAAAATACGGGCATCGCCATGGTGACCTTGGGAAACTCAGGCAAAGAAACAGCCGCAAGATGCAGCGAACTGGCAAATCCAAAGCCAATCGTGGTTTTTAGCTTAGTGTCGACATGGGTCTGACTGTTCAAGGGAACTATTTTTTTAAACATACAAAGGCGAATTTATTTAGAAGGAAGGAGCGACTTGATTTTATCTTGGACTATTTTTTTCTTAGCCATGTTATCCAAGGCTTCCTTGATCTGGTCTGAAGACGGCTGCTTCAGCGGTCGCATCTCCATCAAGCCCAAAATATGCCACCCCGAATTACTTCTAATGGCCGTCGGATACACCTGACCAGGCTTTAGCAACTTGATGGCCTCACGGTATTCGGGTAGCAAATATACGACATTGACCCAGTCACTTTTATTGGCGGTAATTTTGATATCCGACTTGCCGGGAACGGCCACTTCCAGCTTGTCCCAAGACTGACCCGCCTGAAGTCGCTGAATCACCATATTGGCTTGCTCGGCATCCGGTAAAGTGATGTGATGTATCCGGTACTCATTGTTGCCAAGCAGATTAAGAAAATCCTTATAGGCTTCGTCCCGCTGTGGCTGAGTGACCGTATTGGTCTTCAAAATATACTGCTCCCAAGCGCGCATCAGAACCGCTTCCTTAGCGACTTTAAGCGCGACCTGAACCTCTGACTGCTTTTCAACGCCCTGCTTCTCGGCGTCTTGCAAAATAAGCTCTTTGATTTTCTGCGGATCTACACCGGAAAAATCTTTCACTTGAGCCAGTGCAAACTGACCCAGAGTGCCACCCAGTACAAGGGCAGCTGCTAGCTTTGAGAACTTTAATAATTTCATAGTTTTAGTGTCAAAAAGCAGAAGGCCAATTGCATGGCCCTCTGCTTCAATCACACCATTAGCTCAGTTTAGAAAGGAACGAATACATTCACACTTGCCAGCATATTGGTCTTTTTGTCCCACGAAAGGGTAGTCCCCAAAGCGGCCTCAAAGGACATGCCATCCGTACCGCGGAAACGCAGACCTGTCATGAGTTTGTTGGTTGAACGCAATGCCGAGTTGGCATTGACGTCCACCGCGGCTTGGCCATTGTCAAAGCTGGCGACCACGCTCTTGTTGACAGAACTTGTCTGCGCATCGAATGAGCCGTACCAAATGGTGGTCGGTGAAACACTCGTACCCACCTCGAAACCAGCATCAAACGAGGTGTATTTACGTGTAGTAGCCTGCAATGTCATAACGTCCAAGCCACCCTGTGAGCCACCCGACTCACTGATGCTGTCACGGCTCGTACTGCCCGAGGATATGGCGCCACGACCCATAAAGTAAGAAGCAACTCCAAAAGACTTCTTGGTCTCAATGCCCGTGCTCAATACTGTGCTGCTAGCACCGATATCTGCAAACGATGCACGGTTGGTCAGAATATCTCGAGTACCGCTCATCTTCGTGGAAGACAGGCCCAAGCCCACATGCCAGGCTGTGTCGGACAGACTATCAAAGCGTCCGAGCAAAGACGCGCTTGCATTAAAGCCCTTACCTGAGCCATTAAAGAGTTCGCTTTCGGCACGAACGTTGGAGAGATCACCGAAGGTAAACATCAAAGCCTGATTACCAAGATTACGCACATAACCCACGTTGTACTGGTTAAAGGACACGCCATAGCTTTGCTGGTCTTCACCCGCGCGGCTGGACTTGGAAGATTTGGCACCGAAGGCCATAAAGCCTTGCTGACCGAGGTAGCTGGACTTCCAGCTTGGTATTGCAGCTTGCGCTGCATCCTGCGATACATCGCTCAAAGCCATGTAAGCCTCTGGGCTATAGGCATTGAACACTGCGCGCGTGCTCGTGTTTCTGGCCACGGCTGTGGTCAGGTTCTCGATGAAGCGACCACCATAAAACTGGGCCACACCACCGGTGCTGGACTTGAGCAGACCTTGGTAAATCGCACGCTCGTTATCGGTTTGGGCCTTAGAAGCCACCCCGCTCAGGGTACCGTCACCCAGACCCACCACATTACCGGTGGCCAGGTTCATGACCACATGGGGGTTAGCGATGGTCGAACCGTTCACAGCCAACATGGACGCATTGCCGAACACGCCATTGACCTTGCCAGGTGTGAATCCGAACAGATTGAGTTTTTCACCCATGTCCAAACCGCCGTCATGGAAGGCACCGAACTCCTTGATCTCCAGGCGCGCACCTGACTGAATCGTCAAAGCCTTGCCGTTGCCCAAGGCAATGTGGTCCCAACCCTGACCAGCGGTGAGGGCCTTGTTTTCGATTTCCATGGTGGTCCGAGACAGGTTTTCTAAAGTCAAACCGTCATTGAACAACATGGCGCCAGGCGAATAGCCTGGTGACAGATGGCCTGTCGATTTGACAATGGTGGCACCGTTGATGATGCCAGAACCGGTGAGGTCACCCGCAATGGTCACGTTTTTGGCTATGACATCGGCACCTGCTCCAAGGGCCAGTCTACCGCCTTCCGCCACATTGAGCTTGTCGACGTTCAGCTCGCCGGCCAGGTTAGTGGTCGAGCCGTTCTTGACCGTGAAGCCCGCTGTTGGCGAGTTGATTCCGTTGATATTGAACGTGCCACCATCGACATCGATCATCCCGCTGCCCAGAAAACTTCCGGAGAACGTACCTCCATTAGTCAGGTGCAGGTTGTTTGTACCCAAGTTCACAATACCTGCGCCCAAGAGCTGGTCGATGCTTTGATTACCAACCAGCAAGGACAGCGTACCTCCTGTAAGGACATCCACAATGGCATCCGAACTCAGGATATTTTCACCATTCAGTGCCAAGCCACCGGCCGCAATGGTTACATAGCGCAAGTCGATCGGACCGGAAGCGGTCAGCGTACCCGTTCCCTCTTTGACCAAATGCGATGCATCATTCGTACGTGAGAACGAACCGCTGTATGTGCTGTTGCCGTTTTGAATCAGACGCAGATACGTGTCATTGGCAATCTCAACGTTACCGACAGCAGAACCTGTCAGTCCGGAATTGGCCACATTCAAGACACGCACATAACGTTGATCAACGCTGTTGATCAACAGATCACCGTTGACGACCAGACGGCCATTGTTGGCAAAGCCCGCAGTGGTGGTCAAGTCGGCGTTCAGGACGACCGAATGAGGCGCGTTGTTCACGAAGGAACGCACCGTATCGGCTGTGCCCACCACGTAGGTGCCGTTGGGGCCAACCACGATGTCCAGATTGTCGTTCATGGTGGCCATGGCGATCACGGTCCCGTTGTTGACGGTCAACCCACCCGAGAAGGTCTGGTTTTGCGTCAGCAATAAGTCGCCGGCACCCGTTTTAGTCAATCCACCGGCGCCTTTAAATACGCCATCGAACTGGGAGTTGGTCGCCAACTCAAAAGTCGCCTGGGCCGCTTCGCCCCCGGTGCAGTCGATGCGGGTGCTGTTGGACAGGCAGAATGTGCCCGTTCCGCCCAATGCATTGGCCTTGACTGTGGTCTCGCTACCGAAGTTCCAGAAACCGTGGTTCACCAAAGTTTGGGTGGTCAGGTTGCCTGTTTGCAGCAGGACACCCGAGTTGGATGTGTTGCCTAAAACCTCGGTATTGCCGATGATCGACAAACTGCTGTTGACGTTGTTGGTGTAATTACCCCCAACTGACAGATTGCCTTGCAGTGCCAGGCTCTGGGCATTGGTAAAGTCCCGCACTGAAGTGTTGCCTGTGATGGTGGCGATCTTGTTGTTGCGGAAATCTCCGGTGACCTTCACATCACCCGTAAGGGACATGATCCCGTCATTGGTCATGTTGCCGGTCACAGCGCTGGCTCCGAGGAGCACAAAGTTGCTGTTTGTTCCGCTGTTGTGGAAGTTTCCGCCCACCACCATGCCGACCTGCTCCAAAGCTCCCACCGACATGTTTAATGTGTTGGTCAGGTTGCCGCCCACTGTGCTGCCACCTTTCAACGTCACCGTTCCGGCGTTGGAGAAAGCGGTATTTACGGTGCTGTTGCCATTCACTGTCAGGACACCGGTGTTGCTGAGGTATGTGCCCACAGCGCTGTTGCCGATCACCGTCGCCGTACCGGCGTTGTCCACAGAACCTGTCACGCTGCTGTTGCCCCCCACGTACAAAGTTCCGGTATTGGAAAGGTTGCCAGTCACAGCGCTGGCTCCGCCCACGGTCAAGGTGCCGCTGTTGCTGGCGTAGCCAGTAACGGATGAACCGCCCAAAATGCCCACAGTACCCGCGTTCTCCAGATAACCGCCCACGTTGAGCGATCCGGCCGTCAGAACAGCGTCCGTGCTGTTGCCAAGGTGGGTAGCCACAGAAGCGGCACCCGTCACCGCCATGCGTCCGATGTTTTGCAGATAGCCGCCAATACCCAGATCCGCTACGACTGTCATGAGGCCTGTTGAAGTGTTCAGAACATTGCTGGTTACGTCGGTGTTACCGGTGACTCCAAGGGTGCCCGAGTTCTCCAGATTGCGCAGCACACTCAAAGTCCCGCCGAGTGCCATGGTTTTCTGGTTGACAAGGTCAAGGGCCACTGCGGTGTTGCCCGTGATCGACATGACACCCGTGGGAGCCGTGTTCAACAAAGACCCTCCTACGGTCAGGTTACCCACTTGCACCCACCTGTTGTCGTTTGTCACATTACCGGTGCTGCCTGTGGTCGTCGTCACGTTGCCGTGGACATCCATGCTGCCGGTGTTGGTGATGCGGTCCGCAACCGAGATATTGCCGTGGGCGTTCCACGTGCCACGGTTGTCCAGCACACCCAGCGACATGTCGCCGGATTGATTCAACGAGCCAGAACCGGTGTTGGTGAACGTACCAGCGACCGACAGCGAGCCGTTCCAAGCTGAGAAATCAGTGGGCAAGTAGGTCAAGCCAAGGCGCGACAATTCGCCCGTAGCAGCCACTGGACCAGCGGCTTCGAGCAAGCCGCCAAAGTTGCTGCCCAGGATGTTGATTTCACCCAAGTTTGTCATACTACCGAGGACCGACAAACCTTTGGTGAGCGTCAAACTGCTGCCCAAAAGCAGGCTCACGTTGTTCAGTCTTTCGTTCGAGAACAGTTGCAAACGGCTGGTGCCGGTCGCCACGTTGCTATCGTTCGTGTTGGACAGCACCACCAGATTGGAGGTGTCCTTGAACAGTTTGCCCGCAACGCCATCGGCGTTGTAGGTAGACAAGGTGCCGCCGGCCACCACAACATTGTCCAGGCTGCTTTGGCCGGTCATGAACAGCAGACCGTTGTAGGGCGAATTCACTCCAGAATCGCCCACGATCAAAGTGCTGCCGGTGCCCGTGTTGGTCCAGTTGCCAGACAAGGTGGCCTGAGAGGTATTCAGGTTGCCCGTGTTGTAGACCGCCACACGCGCCACGTTGTTATTGAGCGCCACATTGTTGGTTAACTTCACAGAGCCACCGGAATATTCGGAGCCGAAAGTCAAAACACCATCCGCACCCACGATGCTGTCAGCATAGGCGGTAAAGAAACCATCCCGACCCCAAGTCAGCTGCTGGCCAGCACCACTGCTATTGGTTGCGCCCAAGGTGACCTGAACGCCACTGGCCAATCCTGAAGCAAAGCCACCCGAACCTGTCCAAGCGGTCTCGCCAGGGAAGGTGCCCGCACGGCGAATATAGTCTTCTTGCAGCAGGAAAGTTCCCACGGTATCCAATGACAGCGTGCTGTTGACTTTGTTATGCGCAAGGTCCACACCCACCGAGCCCTGACCGTTGAAACGGATCAGCGACTGGTCATTCACGCCCACGCCCACAAAAGCACTCAGGGTTGCGCCCTCCAAAATGGTTTGGCCCGAGTAAGTGTTGGCCCCGTTGAACACGACCAAGCCACCCCCACCGGCACTGACACCACCGCCAATGCGAATGTCAGCGCCGTCACCGGCCGCATACTGGTAGCTGCCGTCGGTGGCAGCGCTGTCGTCGGCGATCGTGCCATCGAACTGGATGGTATGGCCCGCACCAGGTTGCAAACGAACCGACGAGCCCTTCATCATGAACAGGTCAGATCCGGCCGAGCCGCCTGCAGAGCCAAAGGTACTGGCCGAACTGCCACCAGCCACGTAGCTGTTGAGGAAGTGCGATTCGCCTTTGATCAGCAGCGAGCCCCCTGAGCGTACGAAGATCGAGCCGCCCAGACCAGCGCCGCCACTGCCGTATTCGCCATTGCCGTCGGCACCTGCGCCGGCACCAAAGCCCGCAGTGCCACCACCGCCGGCATCACCGCCCAGCGCATTGCCATTGGCGCCAGCCTGACCGCCAATGCCACCGGCACCACCACCGGCGCCAAAGCCACCCGAGCCACCACCGCCACCACCGCCACCATTGCCGCCATCGCTCTGCGACAAGGCACCAGCACCGCCCGCACCACCGGCACCACCGATACCACCGCCGAAGAAGTCGTTACCCGAACTGCCAGAACCACCGTCACCACCCGAACCACCCAGACCCGCCAGGCCCCGGTTCAGGTTGATACCCCAATTGGTCAGCTGGGTTGTGGCCAACACCAGATCGGCGATCGAGAAACCCAAGCCAACGATCGCATCCACCAAGCCGATGTTCGAGTTGACCAGACCGATGGTCTTGTTGGAGACCTCCATGGTCGCCGCAGCGATTTCAATTGGGTCAGGCAAGGTCACGCCCAAACCCGCCTGCGGGTCAGGCATCGCCACACCCATCAAATCCAAAGTGGCTGCCGTCAATTCGATACCTGCGACCGTGAGGTCGCCCACCGCCGCATACAGGCCCAAAGAACTCATGACGACACTGGTGGCTGCACCGGCCACGTCGTACATCAGCCAAAAGTTGACCGGCAAGCCCATGCTGCCGCTGCCACCGGCGCCACCGTTGTTACCGCGACCGCCCGAGCTCGCCGCTGCCTCGCGGCCATTGGTACCGCTGACACCTTCGGAGTCGTTGAAGAAGCTGTCACTTTGATTGGCGTTAAAGCCAGAGCTGGCCGTACTCGAACTGCCGGGCGTAGCCAGGTTGTTCATGTTGCCGCCATAGCTCATGGGCGATAGCAACTTGAAGCTTTCCACCGAGGAGGTGGTGGCCGCCGCAGTGAGGCCCAAGGTGACCGAGGTCACCACGCCATTGGTTTTATTCAGGGTGACCGAGTTGACCTTGGTGTTGTCACTGAAAGAGCTCCCGGACACGATGCGCCCGTTCAGCAAAGCCACGATCTGAGCATCGGTCTTTCCTGCCGGGCTATAAGGCACAGACAAGCTGGCCCCATTGACGATGGCCGCTGCGGTTTTGAGCGCCAAGCCTGCGGCAGGATCGTAGAATTTAGAGAGTGGTTGCTCCGAATCCGACGGCGTAACTGTCACCAAATCGCCGACCACGCTAGCCACGGTACCCTGAAACACCGTGCCATTACTGCCAGGCACATACACCACCTGGTCTTTCCGGAATTTGCCTGCGGCATTGGGCACACGCAAAGCGTTGTCGCCCACCAGCGGGTTTTCCACCAGCTTCAGATCAGTCACATTGGAAGCCACCGTGCCGCTGAGGGTCACGGTGCGGCCGTTAACCGATTGCACCACGGCCGTTTTGGCGACGTTGTTTTCCGTCCAAGTCGCGGTCATTCCGGGCAACAAAGTGCCAGTGCCAGCCACGGTAACGTCAGCGCCACTGGCGGTGAACGCCAAGGCTTTGAATGTGGGTGCTGGCATCACATCCACAAAAGTTGGCGTACCGACGATGGCACGATCCAGCGTGAAAGATTTCACCTTGCCCATCAAGGTCCCCCCGGCGTAAAGGGCCGCATCTTCGTCTTGGGTATAGCGCACCACTTCGGTGATGGTCGCCAGCTGTGGTGTGGTGGTTCCCGTGACCAACTTGTCGCCCACATTCACATTGGACAATGCTGGCAGGTCCACCGACTTTCGGCTGTAGGTGAGGTAAGTGTTATTGCCGTTGGTGCTGTTCTTTTGCTGGAATGCTTGCAGCGTGAAGGCGTAGTTCAGGGTGACCGTGCCGTTGGACAGCGTGTAACCCGATTGACCGGCCTGAGCCACTGAAGGCACTGTTGGCAAGGCCAACTGATGAAATTCGTCGTTTGCGATGTTGTGTTGGTAGATATCCGCGATCGCTGTGTTGTATGTCTCCGGGGAGACATTGAACCCAGTGGACTGGTAAGTGGGCAGGCTCTTTGCGGCAGCGGTCACAGCGCTATTGAGCACAATGGTGCCGCCATTGATACTGTCAATTTTCACAGATGAGCCGTAGTTGTCAAAAGCGGCCATGTAACCAGGCTTCAGAATAGAAGCCGAGTCGCTACTAATGGACAATTTATTAAAGTTGTAGCTCGGCACGCCACCGTTCAAGTTGCGCGTAATCACTGGCGAGCCATTGGACTCAAACACAGCCACAGAGGCCACCGGCAATGCGCTCAAACTCAAAGCTGCGCCTGTGATGTTGAACAACTGGTCAACATAAGACACAGGCGCCAAGCCGCCACCCGTACCGCCCTGTGCACGGTTGCTCGAAAAATTGGTGTTGAGCACCGTCAGTGAGGAACCGGAGTCAACAAAGAAGGCACCACCCAATGCAGCACCACCGCCCGAACCCGCACCACCAATGGTGTTGAAGTTACTGACCAGCGATTGTGTCTCGTTGTTACCCACCAGAACGCTGGCGTTGCCTGTGATGACATAGCCGGCCTTCTGACCACCACTGGACAAAGCGCCGTTTATAAGCCCATTAAAGCTGCCATCAGATTCCACTTGCACGGCATTGGCCGTTTGGGCATGCGCCGAAACCGCAGCCACACTCAGAATGGCCGATGCCAGCATCAGTTCAGTGATTTTTTTCAACTCAAAAGTACGGCCAACTGCCACAACAGATGAAGATTTTTTTTCAGATTTCTTGCTCATATATTTCCTACTTTTGGCACAAATTTGCCGATGATTTAAACCAACCGACCCCGATAAATGCTGGGCACGCGGCTGTCGCTTAATTTATTTTTTGCGTAATATCACATGTCGTAAACAAAAATTCCTACAAAAACCTACATGCATTGAGACAACTCTTTGACACTGCTGCAGAAATTAATATCCAAAAAAATATTCAATATGGATTGCGTCATATTGCTCAAGCGCTTGCTGCCTTTTTCTGCTGTATTTTTGGGTGCATGCGCCAGCACCCCGTCGCCTGAAGCCCGGCAAGCCTTGGCGGACGAATTGGTGCTGGCGAAGGGTTGGCACGCTGATGCGCCAGGTGCGGGGACGTTTCAACTTTTGGCCTACGTCCCCCGCAGCATCAAGCCCGCCCCGGTTGATCGCAAATAAGACCGGGGGAAAAGGCACCAAAGTGCCTTCAAAAATCTACGCAGTTATTGATGGGTACTATTTTTATTAGTAAGACCAGGCTGCGGTAAGTCACACCAGCGGCCAGCGCCGTCTTTCCCATGAAGCCTCCTACACCGACGCCATACGCGTAGGTTTTATCTTGGTCTACCTGAGGGATATTTGCCATGGCGGTAACGGAAGCCATCGCGCTAGAGAACTGACTAACGTTCACAGCGTCAAAATTTGAGGTGCCATCGTTCACACCACCTGAAATGCTGGTTTTCTCTTCTTGCACCAAGATACCGTGGGTATTGTTGACGCCATTGGTCAAGGTCAGCGAAGCTGTTGACTGAGTGGCAAGGTCAGTGATAAAGCCGTTTTAGATCGACAACGCACTGTTGCCACCGGTCGCGGTGACCGTAGTTCCTGATGCTGTGTTGCCGACTACGTTGGTTGAGGTACCCGTTGTTCCAATGTTGTTGGTGCGCCCGTTGATGCTATTGGTACCGTTGTCACTGTTGGCAGTGATTGTGTTGCCCGAATTGGGGGTCACGATGCTGCTTGACCCGCTGGTGAGGGTGACCGTGCTGGCACCTGCGCCCCCAATTTGCGTTGAAAAAGAACCACCCTCGTTGATGTTGGCAGCGCAGACCTGATTTAATCCGTCAGTGTTGTTGATGCCCGTCGTTGTGCTCAAGCCAGACTTGGTGATGGGCGAGGTCAAATAGATATTCTGTGTTCCCGCCAATGTTGCATTTCCGTTGGTTTGCTCAGACAAGGTGGCATTGGGGCATGTCCAGTTAGAGTATAGGAAAACGCCTTCTGTTATGTTTCTGTTATCCGTATTAGCGGTCAAGGTTATATTGGCGGATGCATCAATCCAAAAGAAATCAACGTCAGATCCCCAGCCCTTGGCGAATGCCTGACCGCCAAACATGGCCAAGGGAACTGCCACCATCACCGCGGTACGGCGAAATTTAAACTAGTTTTCATTGCTTTTTCCTTTTGAATAGGTCCGATGCACGGACTGAACTGACGATTGAATAAATTTAAAGAACAACTTCTTTTTTGATTGATACGCAGCTACTGCCGGCAGTCATCAAAAAAACCTTGGTGGCCGGACACATAGACGCTGGTCGGTCTGACCGGGTGGCAGCATCAGCACAGCACCGCACCGGCCTGTGGCGAGTACCCTAAAAAATTACTCACTTGATTGATGCGGCTCACGCAGCTCATCACGCCTTTTTGAACGGCAGATTGTGTGATTGCGTTTGCACCGCCTGTAGCGGCAGCATTGCCACCGACAGATGCGGTCGTAGTTTCCAGCGCATGGACATGCGAAAGCTACCCGGCAAATACAAGCTAGGCGAATAGCGTTTTAAACACGAGACTGTGTGTAAAAGATCTCATCCGACTCAAACCAAATTAATTTAAATTAATTGGCCTGAATATTCCAAATGTCGAAAATGAAACCTTACAAAAGCCTACACATCAGAATTGCGTAGCAGGCATCCAATAAATAGGCTTTGCACCCTCACCCTCAACTACCCGTATCGTTGCGAAATTGGGTGTGGCAGCTTTTGCAGCTTTTTTGAACCTCATTGACGCTGCTCTTGATCAGGGCCAGGTCACTACCTTGCGCGGCGGCAAGAAGTTGGTTCACGCGGGTCAGGTAGTCGTCTTGGGCGACTTTGAACTCGGCCGCTTGCAACCAGACTGCAGGCTTGGCGTGGGTGGGCGGGTAGTTGCTGTCAGCCGTAAACAGGGGCCAAGGCTGGCTGGCCATTTTTTGCAGTTCGAGCGCACTGATATTGAATTCTCGCGCGTTGTAGTCTTTGCGGTCACGCGCCACCAGGCCCATGGGCTCCAGCGTGCGGGTGAATTGCTTAAAGAGTGCGCGCCGCTGTGTCACCCATTGGTCAGGGTGCATGTCTTTGGGCTCGTCATTGCAGGCGCTCAGGGCCAGACAAGCAAAAACGGCGATCAGTGCGGCATAGGGAAGTTTGTTCATCCCCCATTATTGAGGCAGACCACCCAGCCACCGCTGGGTCGGTCAAGACTTACCTGTTTACTTAGCCAAATACGGCCTGCCACAGCGCCAGCACGGCCTCGCGCTCGGCTTGCAAGGCAGGCAGGTGCACGGTGGTGGGCTCTTCATTGAGCCGCGCCCGGTGCTGCACGCGGCGCAGCTCACGGTAGGCGTTGCTGGCCGCATGACCCAATCCGGGGGCGAGCAGGCCCAAGACCTCGGCTCGCTCCAGCAAGGCAATATTTCCCGTGTTGTCGATCAACTCGGGGTGTGAAAAAGCTTGCGACAGCACCAGATATTGCATGACAAATTCCACATCGATCATGCCGCCGGCGCTGTGCTTGACATCAAATAAATCAGCCTTGGGCGGGTGTGCCAAGCGCACTCTCTGGCGCATGGCAGCAATTTCGGCCTTGAGGTCTGGGGCCTCTCGGGGCGCTGCAATCACGGCTTTTCTGACACCATCAAAGCACTGGCGCAGGGCCTCATCGCCAAGCACAAAGCGGGCACGCGTCATGGCTTGGTGCTCCCAGGTCCAGGCGGCGTTGGAGCCGCGCTGTTGCTGGTAGTTGGCATAGGCGTCAAAGCTGGTCACCAGCAAGCCGGCGTTTCCATTGGGGCGCAGAGCGGTGTCAATTTCATACAAATCGCCTTCGCCGGTTTTTACGGTCAGCCAGTTAATGAGTTTGCGCACCAAGCTGGCATAGACCTCGCTGGCACGTTCATCTTCATCGTCATAAACAAACACAATGTCGAGGTCGCTGCCGTAGCCCAATTCTTTGCCGCCCAGCTTGCCGTAAGCAATGATGCCCAACTGAGGCGTCTCGCGGTGCTTGTTTTTGAGTCGACTCCAGCACCACTGGGTCGTGACGCGCAGCACGGCATCGGCCAGCGAACTCAGGTCGTCAGCCACTTGCTCCACGGTGATGCGGCCTTCAATGTCACGGGCCAAGGTGCGAAATACTTCGGCGTGGTGGGCACGGCGCAGCAGGTTTAAAAGTACTTCATCGTCGTCTTCCCCGGTACCGGCCAGCGCCGCGCGACGGTGGTGGAGCTCAAGCTCAAAATCGGCGGCGATAAAGCGCTCGTCGAGCATGTCGGCACTGGCCAACTCGTCAATCACGCCCGGGTGCAGTTGCAGGTAGCGCGCTGGCCAGCGGGCAGCGCCTAAAAGCCGCAGCAAGCGCTCGTGCACATTGGGGCGCTCCAGCAGCATGGCCAAGTAGCTTTCACGGCGCAGCAGGGGTTCAATCCAGTCGGCGAGGCGCACGGCCGCGACCTCGCTCACTTTGCCTTCTTTAAGCCACTGGGCAGTGCGGGCTATGAGCCGCAAGAGGCGAGCGCGCGACTCTTCGCGCAGGGACTGCACGCGCGGGTGCTCACGCCAAGCGGCCACGCGGGCTTGAAATTGCGTCGGCAGCTGGGTTAGTAATTCATCAAAATCAGGCGCTGCTGGGGCAGTTTTGCCGTTGCCGTTGCAACCCTTGCACTCTTTGTCAACACCGCCGCCCAACAAGGCGTCAAATTCTTGCGCCACCAGTTCGCGGTGGGCGTCGAGTTGGTGCAGCAGTTCGGGCGAGGTGGCAAAACCCATGGTGCGGGCAATCCAGTCCAGGTCGTGGTCTTGGGTGGGCAGCACATGGGTTTGTTGGTCGTCCAGGTACTGAATGCGGTGCTCGACCCGGCGCAAAAAATCATAGGCTTGGGCCAGCGCCTGCGCGGTGGCTGCCGGCATGAGCCCGGCTTTGACAAGACGCAGCAAAGCGCTGAGCGTGGGGCGGGTTCTGAGCTCGGGGAACTGCCCGCCGCGCACCACCTGCAGGAGTTGCACAGTAAATTCAATTTCACGAATACCGCCGCGTGAGAGTTTGACGTCGTTGGCCCGCTCTGGCCGCCCGGCGCTGCGTTTACCCGCATGGTCGCGGATTTGGCGGTGCAAAATTCGCAGCGCATCAAAAACGTTGTAATCCAGGTAGCGCCTAAAGACAAAAGGCAACACGACGTTGCGAATAGCCAGGGTGGAGGTGTCATCCGCCCCCCCAAGGCGCGCCACCACCCGGCTTTTGAGCCAGGCAAAGCGTTCCCACTCTCGGCCCTGTACATGCAGGTACTCTTCCAGCGCCCCCAAAGACACCGCAGGCGGGCCGGAGTTGCCATTGGGCCGCAGGGCCAGATCCACCCGAAAGACAAAGCCGTGCTCGGTGACGTCGCCAATCAGGGCATACAGCGCGCGGACTGCTTTGGCAAAGTACTCTTGATTGGCAATGCGGCCACGCCCCACTGCGTCGCCTGCGGTGTCGCCATCAAAGTCGTAAAGGTAGATCAGGTCAATATCGCTGGAGACGTTGAGCTCCCGGGCGCCGAGCTTGCCCATGCCAATAACCCAAAGCTGGGCGCGCTGGCCTTCTGGCGTCGTGGGCATGCCGTGGGTTTGATCCAACATCTGCTGAACCTGCAGACAGGCCACATTCAAGGCAAATTCAGCCAGGTCGGTCATGGCTTGGGTCACTTCGCGCAGGGGCGCTTGCGCATCACAATCCAGGCAGACCAATCGCTCCAGCACCAATTGGCGGGTGCAGCGCAGCGCACTGCCCACATCCAAACCCTGGGCCTGAAGGGCCTGGTAGGCCGCAGCCATCGTGGCGGGGATGGGCAGCCCCACAGGCAATAAGGATAATTGGCTTTCGTACCGACGTCTTATGCGTTGCGCAAAACGAGAGTGGGATGACAGTTCAGGCGCGGTCATAATTCTTGTCGTATCTCCATGTTGCCAATGATTGACTTGCAAGCCACCCCTTCCCCGCTGCTGAAAACAATATCGACCCTTGCCCGATGGGGCTTGGGCTTATTGCTGGCCGCGTGGTTGGTGTTTTTTGTGATTTGGGGTGCTTTGCATTGGATTATTGTGCCTCGGATTGGCGAGTTTCGCCCAATGCTCGAATCCAGAGCCTCCGCGCTGATCGGCGTGCCCGTGCGCATCAAGGCGATTACCGCCTACTCCACCGGCATGATCCCTTCGTTTGAACTCACGGAGGTTCAACTTTTTGATGCCCAGGGGCGGGCGGCCTTGCGCTTGCCACGCGTGCTGGCGTCCCTTTCGCCCCAGTCTATTGCACACCTCGGTTTTGAGCAGCTTTACATTGACCAGCCAGAACTTGAGATTCGGCGCGGCATGGATGGAAAGATTCTGGTGGCCGGTCTTGATTTTGGAAAAAATAATGGCTCCGGGGGCGGGGCTGCCGACTGGTTTTTTTCACAATCAGAATTCGTCATCAACAACGGCCGACTGCACTGGACGGACGAGCTCAGAAATGCGCCGGCGCTGACACTCACCCAGGTGGGACTGGTGGTGCGCCACAAAGGGCGCCACCATGACCTGCGGCTGGATGCCACCCCCCCTGTGGCCTGGGGCGAGCCTTTTTCGCTCAAGGGGAAGCTTCTGCAACCCTTGTTGACGCGCCACGATGGTTACTGGCCGGCGTGGCAAGGCCAGTTGTTTGGTCAATTTAGCCATATTGATTTGTCTGAACTGCGTCGCTATGCCGATCTGGGCGTTGATTTGCACCAGGGAAAAGGCGGCTTGACGGTTTGGATTGATGTCAACAAGGGCGCGGTGCAGGGGGCCGTGGCCGATGTCGCGCTGGACCAGGTCAAGATCACCTTGGGGGCGGGCTTGGAAGCCCTGGATTTGAAGTCGATCAAAGGACGACTGGGGGGCAAATCGCTGGCCACTGGTTTTGAGTTTTCTACTGAAGGTCTTGCATTTGACACCCAATATGGCTTGCATTGGCCTGGTGGCAACGTGCAAGTGAAGTACCAAGGCACAGACGGCAAAGTGGCGGCTCGGGGTGAGCTAAAAGCCGACAAGCTGGATCTGGGCGCCTTGGCGCTGATTGCCCACCGACTCCCCCTTGAACCCACCACCCGCGCGGCTTTGACCGCCTATGCACCCAAAGGTTTGGTCGATCAAATACAGGCCAACTGGCAAGGCCCCTTGAGCGGCCCCGCGCAGTACGACATGAAGGGGAGTGTCTCTGCGCTTGAGTTGGCGGCTGTGGCCGACTCCCCCGGCCTCAAGGGGGCACAGATTGAGTTCAACTTCAACCAAGCTGCCGGCAAAGCCAACCTGCAAGTTCGCAACGGTGCCTTGGTATTGCCTGGTGTTTTTGACGACCCCTTGATTCCCTTGACACAGCTATCCACCGATGCCCAGTGGCAAATCAAGGGTGAGCAGCTGGCGGTTCAGTTGCCCAACCTCAAATTCAGCAATGCCGATGCCCAAGGCGAGGCGCAGCTTAAATGGGAAACCCAAGACCCGCTCAAGTCAACAGATGGCCACCGATTTCCTGGCTTGCTGGATTTGCAAGGCACGCTGAGCCGTGCTGACGGCACGCGGATCCACCGTTATCTCCCCAAGTTGATTGATCTGGCTGCCCGGGACTATGTACGCGAAGCAATTTTGGCGGGCACAGCCAGTGGTGTGAAATTCAAGGTCAAAGGCGATTTAAACAAATTTCCATATGAAGACCCCAAGCAAGGCGAATTCAAAATCTCGGCCGATGTCAAAAATGCGACTTACGCCTTTGTGCCACGCAGCATTCAGCGGCCCGCTGAGCTGCCTTGGCCGGTTTTGACGCAACTCAACGGCGAGCTGGTGATTGACCGCCTGCAACTCCAAATCAAAGGAGCGCGGGCGCGTTTGGGCTCGACCACAGGCCCGCAAGTCAACAAGATTGAGGCCCTGATTCCCCAGCTGACCAAGTCCATCGTGGCGGTCAATGCCGAGGCACGCGGGGGCTTGGGTGAGATGCTCGGACTCGTCAACAACTCGCCCTTGAAGCAGATGATCGGGCAGGCATTGGCCAAGTCAGTGGCCAATGGCAGCGCAGACCTCAAACTAAAACTGAGCCTGCCTATTGCCAATATTGACAAGTCAACCGTGCAAGGCAGTGTGACGCTGAACAACAACGATCTTCAGATGACCCCGGAGGCCCCAAAAATGGCCCGCGCGCGAGGTGTGGTTAACTTTTCAGAGCAGGGGTTTTCTGTCGTTGGCGCTCAGGCGCGGATGTTGGGCGGCGACGTGCGACTTGAGGGCGGCAGTGTGCTGACCGCCCCCAACACACCGCCCACCAACGGCATGGCCGCGCAAACCATCGTTTTGCGGGCCAGTGGCACCGCCACCGCCGAGGGTCTGCGCCAGGCGCAAGAGCTGGGGTTTGTCGCTCGTCTGGCACAGCGTGCCAGTGGCGCAACGGCTTATAACGCGGTACTGGGTTTTCGACGGGGCGAGCCTGAATTGTGGGTGACGAGTAACCTGCAGGGCTTGGCCCTGGGCTTGCCAGAGCCTTTGAACAAAAGCGCGGAGCAGCTCTTGCCCTTCAAACTGGAAACAGCCCTGCTGCGAGAGACGGTGGCCCCTGTTGGGGGAAGTGTGGCTCGGCTAAGGGATCAACTGTCACTGGATATCGGTCGTTTGGCCTCGGTGGCTTACATCCGCGACATTTCAGGCGCAGAGCCCCGCGTGCTGCGCGGCAGTATCGGGGTCGGCTTGCAGGGGCAAGAATCGGCGCCCATGCCTGAGACCGGGGTGCTCGCCAACCTTAATTTAAATGGCTTTGACCTTGACGCCTGGGACAGCGTGCTGTCGCAGGCAGCCGGGACGACCTTGACCGACGTCGCCACGGCGGCCTCGTTGCGCCCGACCGCAACAAGTGCGGGTCGCACGACCCTGAGTTATTTGCCGACCAGCCTGGCGATTCGTGCGCAGGCACTCACTTTGGGGGGGCGAACACTTCACAACGTGGTGGTGGGGGG
>Ga0114978_10001330_pt1 | contig 20788 bp, 14 predicted proteins | sample S_140212_EF_Meta_FD_87027 | JGI IMG/M metagenome (GOLD analysis project Ga0114978, IMG submission 87027) | Freshwater microbial communities from Lake Simoncouche, Canada to study carbon cycling - S_140212_EF_MetaG | ecosystem: Environmental > Aquatic > Freshwater > Lake | place: Lake...
TCAGGGCTTCGTCGCCGCGAGGCTGAGGACGACGTCGTAATTGAAGCGGGTGAAGGCGAAGAGCGCTTCTTCGAGGATGCGTTCCTGATCGCTGTGGGCACCGAAGCCCTGGGGGGCGTCTTCGCTGTCGATCATCGGGCCGATGCCGAAGCAGTCGATGCCATGCGCGCGCAGATAGGCCATATCGGTCGCGCCCGTGCTCATCGTGGGGAGCGTAATGGTATTGTAATGACGCTTGATCGCGGCTTCGAGGACCTCGAAGGCTTCGGTGCGCAGCCGAGAGGGCGGCGCCCCGGGACGACTATGGCCGGGCGCGTGGACGACCTCGACGGCGGGGTCGTTGATGAGTTTGCGCAGCTGATCGAGGAAGCGGACCATGTCCTCATCCGGCAGTGCGCGGATATCGAGCGTCGCTTCGACCTCGGAAGGGATGACGTTTACGCGGTAGCCGCCGCTGATCATGTTGGGCGAGATCGAAGTGCGGAGGGTGGAGTTGAAGCGCGGGACGTTTTCGGCGAAATACTCCTGCGCGGCGCCGGTTTCGTCGCCGGCCAAGATCGCGCGATAGCGAGCGGCGTCCTCGGGAGTGCTGATGGTGGCGAGTCGTTCGAAGAAGGCGCGTGTCGTCTCGTTGAGGCGCATGGGCGGCTGCCAGTCGGCGATTTTGGCGATGGCTTTCGCGAGGTGGACGACGGCGTTGGAGCGGAGAGGCACGGAGCCGTGGCCAGCGACGCCGTTGGCGACGAGGCGGATGCGGTTGGGGATTTTTTCGGTGGTCTGGACGCTGGCGTATTGGATTTTGCCGCCGGTGCGCACCACGCCACCGCCCTCGGCGAGGCAGAACTCGGCGTCGATCTCGGCCAGGTGCTCGCGCACCATGAATTCGATACCGAACTTCACGTTGCCCTCTTCACCGGCCTCGGCGAGGAAGATGACGTCGCGGTCGAGGGCGACCTTGCTGCGCTTGAGCAGCAGCATCGTCATGAGCGAGGACGTGACGTTGTCTTTATCATCGACGGTGCCGCGGCCGTAGACGTAGCCACCCTCGCGGGTCGCGGAGAACGGGCCGTGTTTCCACTTCTTCGGATCGATGTTCACGGTATCGGTGTGCGCCATGATGAGGAGTGGGCGTTTCGAGCCGTTGCCCCGGAGGCGGGCGACGAGGTTTGGGCGCTGCGGATCGAGGGCGAAGACCTTGGCTTCGATGCCCTCGGCTTCGAGAATGCGTTTGAGATATTCGACGGCGGGGACCTCGTTACCGGGCGGATCACTGGTGTCCATGCGCACGAGCGCTTGAAAGTGGCGCATCGTTTCCTCGTCAACGGCGGCGAGGTTCACGGGTGGGGTGGATTGCGCAGCGGCGGAGACCGCGAAGGCGTGGGCTAGGGCGAGGAGCAGCGTGAACGCGAGCGTAAGGGAGGAGCGGTGGCGCATGGGAACGAGAGAGGCGATGCGGGATGGGGTGTCGAGTGCGGAGGAGGCGTGCCGACGAGCGGTCCGTTGGGGGGGCTGAAAGCGTTAAGGAGGCGGAAGGACAGATTTTTTTGTCACAGGACGTGACCTGCGGGTCACTACAAGGTGAACATGCCACGTACCCACTCGCCCCGGCCATGAATGATGAGCAACTGATCACGCGACACGTGGGTGGTCCCGTTGCTTTTGATCGGCGGCTATTTCTGGTTGAGTTAAAAGAAGGCGAGCTGAGTGCGGGCGGGCGCGCGAAAAAAAGCCCCGCCGACGGTGTGGGCGCGAGGTTGGCGAATGAGGTGCTGGCGTCTCGCCGGTGGTGGGGAGAATCTGTGGCGGAACGCTGCGGCCCCGTTTGATCGTGCGTAGCGCGCGAGCGGATACCGGGTGCGGCGTCGTAACTGTCGTGTCAAACGCGGTTGCGCGTGAACCCCGTTATTTTTCGCGGGCAAACACTGCGCTAGCGTAGCGGTGGAGTTCCCATTCGACGGCGCGGCGGCTGCGGAAGCGCCGCTGGCGTTCCGCATTGGTGCGGCGTTTTTCTTCGGCTGTCTTGGGTGGGCGGCCGGCCCGCAGGCGGAGCGGCAGGTCGACCCGTGGCGTGAAGAGATTGCGGTTCTTGAAGGCGGGCGGGCTGTCGCGGAGGGCGAGAGCGCGGGACAACGGGCGATCAGTCGAGAACCATGGCGCGCGCGCGATTCGTCCGGGCGAGTGGGCCCACGCCGGCACGGCGATGCCGGCAAGCTGCGCAAGATATTCCGCATAGGGAGCCAACCAAGCATCAGCCACGTTGCCCTCGGGAAAACGCGCGGCGAGCAGGGGCGGCTCGGCGGCAATGGTTTGAACCAGGGCCGGGCGGGAATGCAGTGCGCGCACCGTGTTCAGCCAGTCGGTAAACTCCCTGCCAAAGTGCTTGAGATCCTCCGCGCGGGTCGCGATCTCGTGCAAGGATTTCGGCCGATCGTTCACTTCTTTCCCTCCAAATATTCCTCGATCAGTTCAACGGCGTCGCCGTGCAAGCCTTCACCTGGAAAGAATCGGTCGTGGATGGCTTCAACGGCGGTTACCGAGGCCGGTTTGATTCGCGCGAGTAGGCAGAGAATATCCGCCTCGTCGCCGAGGTGTCCGGGCAGCGGCTGCCGGCAGGCATTTAATTTTAGCGCCAGCAAGTAGGCAGCAGTGGGAATCGTGATGCGCAAGCCGGGGGCGAAATCCTGAGACGGATAAGGACGCCGCTCGCCGCAATAATAGAGAAATTGTTGAACCTCGCCGTTGAGCCAGTCTGCGGAGAGATTTTGCTCGGTCGCGACGACCTTGACGAGCCGCGCTCCGGCTGCGGCGGGCTTGATGATGGCGTCCACATCTTTCGTCGTTTCCCGGGAACCATAGACGAGGGTGAATACGGCTCGGCCATAGAGGGCGAGTTCGAGCACGAGGCCCTCGGCCGTCGCCAGTGCGGACAGGCGGCGCAGCGCCTTCGTCCGGCGGGCTTTGTTGAGGGCTTAATAGGGCACGATAAAACGTTACGTAGCGAAATATGGTTCACAATCCATTATCGCGGTTCGAGGCGGGCATTGCCGGGCTCGCGGCGACTCCGTAGAAGGGCACAAAAAAGCCCCGCGCCGGTGAGGGCGCAGGGCTGTGGGAGAACATCTCGCGACGTGAAGCCGCTCCTGCGGGATTACTTCTTGAGATCCGCGATCGCGGCCTGGGCGGCGGCGAGGCGGGCCACGGGCACGCGGTAAGGCGAGCACGAGACGTAGCTGAGGCCGAGCTTGTGACAGAACTTCACCGACTCCGGATCGCCACCGTGTTCGCCGCAGATGCCGAGCTTGATGCCGGGGCGGGTCTTCCGGCCCTTCTCGATCGCGATCTGCATCAGCTGGCCGACGCCAGTCTGGTCGATGGAGGCGAACGGGTTCTTCTTCATGATCTCGGACTCTTGGTAGGCACCGAGGAAGGAGCCGGAGTCGTCGCGCGACATGCCGAGGCAAGTCTGCGTGAGGTCATTCGTGCCGAAGCTGAAGAACTCGGCGGTGTGCGCGATTTCGTCGGCGGTGAGGGCACCGCGCGGGATCTCGATCATGGTGCCGACGCTGTAGGCGATCTTGGTCTTCTTCTCGGCCATGACGGCTTTCGCGACTTGGTGCACGAGCTCGGTCTGGAGATCGAGTTCCTTCTTGAAGCCGACAAGCGGGATCATGATCTCGGGCTTGGCCTTGAAGCCGGCCTTGTTCGCATCGGCGGCGGCCTCGAAGACGGCGCGGGCCTGCATGGCGGTGATTTCTGGATACTTGATGCCGAGACGGCAGCCGCGGAAGCCCAGCATCGGGTTGAACTCATGCAGCTCGTGGACGCGGTGCTGGATTTTCTCGACGGGAACGTTGAGTTTCCGGGCGAGGTCCATTTGCGCTTCCTTGGAGTTCGGGAGGAACTCGTGGAGGGGCGGGTCGAGGAAACGAATCGTGGCTGGGTAGCCCTTCAGCGCTTTGAAGATTCCGAAGAAATCCGCGCGCTGGTAGGGGAGGAGTTTCGCGAGGGCGGCTTGGCGGTCGGCCAAGTTGCCGGCGAGGATCATCTCACGCATGGCGTCGATGCGATCGCCCTCGAAGAACATGTGCTCGGTGCGGGTGAGACCGATGCCCACGGCACCGAACGCGATCGCTTGCGAGGTTTGTTCGGGGGTGTCGGCATTGGTGCGGACTTGGAGCTTGGTGGCTTTTTCGCACCACTTCATGAGCTGAACGTAGCTCTTGAACTTCTCCGTGGCCTGCGCGGCCTTGTCGCCATTGATGAGGCCCGCGACGATCTCGGAGGGAGCGGTGGGAATCTGGCCGGCGTAAACGACGCCGATGGTGCCGTCGATGGAGAGGAAGTCGCCTTCGGCGTAGGATTTGCCGGCGACGGTGACGGTCTTCTTGTCGTAATCGACGTGCAGGGAGGCGGCACCGCAGACGCACACCTTGCCCATTTGACGGGCAACGAGGGCGGCGTGGGACGAGACACCACCGCGAGCGGTGAGAATGCCTTCAGCGGCGATCATGCCGCGGAGATCTTCGGGCGAGGTCTCGACGCGAACGAGGAGGACTTTTTCGCCCTTCTCGGCAGCGATGACGGCGCGGTCGGCGTTGAAATAGATCTTGCCGGTGGCGGCGCCTGGGCCGGCGGGGAGACCCGTGGCGATGACGGTCGCTTTCTTGGCGTCAGCGAGGTTGAAGATCGGCGCGAGGAGTTGTTCGAGCTGGTCGGCGGGGTTGCGCATGATCGCAGTTTCCCAGCTGATGAGCTTTTCCTTCACCATATCGATGGAGAACTTGAGCGCGGCGGCGGCGGTGCGCTTGCCGTTGCGCGTCTGGAGCATGAACAACTTGCCTTCTTGGATCGTGAATTCGATGTCCTGCACATCCTTGAAATGTTTCTCGAGCGTGGCGCGAACTTTCATCAGTTCGGCGTAGGATTTGGGCATCTGGTCCTTCAACTTGAGGACGGGCTCGGGCGTGCGCACGCCGGCGACGACGTCTTCGCCTTGGGCGTTGATGAGGAATTCGCCGTAGAATTCGTTGATTCCGTTGGCGGGATTGCGGGTGAACGCGACGCCGGAGCCGGAGGTCTCACCGGTGTTGCCATAGACCATGGCCTGGACGTTGACGGCGGTGCCCCACTCGGAGGGGATGCCGTATTTGGCGCGGTAAACCTTAGCGCGATCGTTCATCCAGGAGCCGAACACGGCACCGGCGGCGCCGCGGAGTTGGTCCCAAGGATTGTTCGGGAAAGATTTTCCCGTGCGCTCTTTGACGAGGGCCTTAAAGCGTTTGACGAGCTCTTGCTGGTCGGCGGCGGTCAGCTCGCTGTCGATGATATCGCGGTGATAGGTCTCGTGCTTGAAGGCGTGGATCACGGACTCGAAAGGATCGTGGTCTTCGCCTTCGCGTTTTTGGACGCCGATGACAACGTCACCATACATCTGGATGAAGCGGCGGTAGCAGTCCCAGGCGAAGCGCTCGTTTTTGGTCGCGGCGACCAGGGAGAGGACGGTCTGGTCGTTGAGACCGAGATTGAGAATGGTGTCCATCATGCCGGGCATCGAGTCGCGGGCACCCGAGCGGACTGCGACGAGGAGGGGGAAGCCGGCGGCATCGCCGAACTTGTAGCCCATGATCTTCTCCATGTTCTTCACGCCGGCTTCCATCTGGGCCTGCAGCGAGGTCGGATAGGTGCGCTTGTTGGCATAGTAATAGGTACAGACCTCGGTCGTGATCGTGAAACCGGGAGGGACGGGGAGCCCGATGCGGGTCATCTCGGCGAGGTTGGCGCCCTTGCCGCCGAGGAGGTTCTTCATAGAACCGTCACCGTCGGCGCGGTTGGCGCCCCACGTGTAAACGTATTGGAGCGCCTTCGGAGCGGAAGTTTTCTTGGGAGCGGAGGCGGGGGCCTTCGCGGCGGGTTTCTTGGCGGTGGATTTGGCGGCCATATTGGATGGGTTATCTGGGCTGAAAAACGAACGTTCGGTGCGTACGCAGAAGGGCAGAGGCAATAGGGCGGAAAGGGGACCTGTCAACGGCGCAGCCGCGCTCAATTAAAAATCGCTGGAAAGACGCTTCCGTTTTCAGAAAATCTTCCCACCATCCCGTTTTCATTTCCATCTGTGAGCGACTCCACCGACCAACCCCAGAACTCTGATTCGACCGACGAGGCGACCTCGCCGCGCGAGAAGCCCATGGGGTTTTGGGACCATTTGGAGGAGCTACGCGGGACGATTATCAAGAGCGTGGTGGTGTTCGTGGTCTTCGCGACGGTGATTGGTATTTGGATGCAGGAGTTCAATGACGTCCTGATGCGGCCGTTGACGCAGCTGAAGATCGATTTTCCGGCGGTGATTATCGAGCTGGGTACGACCTCGATCATGGAGGGCTTTAACGTCGTGATCCAAATGTGCGTCCTCGGTGGGCTGGGGATGTCCTTGCCGTTTATCCTCTTTTTTGTCGGGCAGTTTGTTTCACCGGCGCTGACCCCGAAAGAAATGAAGGCGGTGTTGCCGCTGTGCTTCTCGGCGTTCGTGCTCTTTTTGTTGGGCGCGGCTTTTGCTTTTTTCCTGCTGGTGCCGAGCACGCTGCGCGTCTCGGTGGAGATCAACCAGATGTTTGGCTTCGCCATCCGCTGGACGCCCGGGAGCTATTATAGCTTGTTGACCTGGCTGACGCTAGGGGTCGGGGTCTCGTTCGAGTTTCCCCTCGTGATCGTGCTGCTGGTCTGGCTGGGTGTGATGACGACCGACTTTCTGCGGAAATACCGCCGCCACGCCGTCGTCGTGATTTTCATTATCGCAGCCGTCGTCACGCCGACGCCAGATCCGATCACGCAGACGATGTTCGCGATCCCGCTCTATGTGCTTTACGAGATCGCGATCATCGCCTCCTCGCGCGTAGAGAAGCGCAAAGAGAAGCTCCGGCTCCTCGGGTGATTTCGGGGTGAGCGCGCCGCAAGGCTCGGAGCCAGCGCGGTCGTCTGATCGCGTTGGGGTCGGTCTCTGATTGGCCGGCTCCCGTAGGCGTGGGATGGGCGGGTCGATGACCCATTCCGTTACCGAATGGAAGGGCGGCGCCCGGTGGTTCCTGCCGCTCGTCAGCCGATTAACGGCGCACCGTGACCGCGCCCCTCCACCCGAAACGCGCTCACATCCCTTTTTTAATGAAGGCGACGTCCTTGTCGGTGTCTTTGATCCGAATCGTTTTTTGGCCGAGGGAATCTTTGCCCACGTAGTCGATGCTGGCGGCGGCGAGGATGGGGAGGGCCTTCCGGATATCCCTACTCTCGCCCTCGCTGGTAATATCGACCGTCCAGATTTCGGAGGGCGGGCGTCCTTCCGCGGCCGGTTTGTTTTCGGTGGCGTTCAGCCGGAGGAATTTCTCGTAGACGGTCACCGTGACGAAGTATTCGCGATAGCCGGCGAACTCCGTCCGCGGCGCGTCTTGCACGGTAATGGTCTGGTAAACGGGGTTGCCGTTGCGGTCGGTGCCGACCTGGACGCGCTCCACCCGCATTTGACCGGGGAGCGTGACGTAAACGGGCTCGGAAACGACTTCCCGGCGGGATTGGGGTGGGCCGACTCCGTAGTCGATCGAGACTACGAGATCGGCATTTTGGTTATCCGTTGCTTCGTAAAGACCCTTGCCCGAGAGGGCGGTGCGCACGTAGCCAGCCGCCTCCTTGTAGCGCAACGAATCGTCGTCCACGGCGGGGTTTTTGTTGAGAATCTTGTAGGAAATCGATTCCTCGGCCTTGGGTTTGGCGAGTGAGTCGATCTTCACCGTCGTGGAGTTGGCGCAACCAGCCGCGAGGAGAACCGCAGCGGCAGCGCCCCCGAGCGAAATCCATCGTCCCGCGCGGGGGAGGTAGCGGAGATCTGAGGGGAGTTCAGATTTCATAATGGTGCCGGACAATAAGGGACAAAACCCGCCGCGCAACTCTCGCGTGGAGATGTTCGCTGGGGAAGGGGCTGCCGGACGCTGCGCGCGGCTACAGCCCAAAAAAACGCGCCCGGACGAGGGGCGCGTTGAGCAGCAGCGGGGCGACTGAGGGGGCTTATTTCTTCCCTGCCTCGCGCTGGGCTTTGAGCACCACGCGGAACATCTGGATGCACAACCAAAACACGCCGCTCATGCAGGCGGCGGTCAGTCCGCTCCAGAGCGTGATCATCTTCGGGTCGGAGGACGGCACGTGGATTTTCACCATATTGAAGAGCAGGGTGAAAAACGCGATGACGAGCACCGCATCGACGGCGAGACTGAGGGGCGAAAGTGATTTTTGTTCGGACTGGGCCATGGCTGGAAAAGAGAGGGACAACGTGCCGGTTGTCCATGGCAAATTTGGGCCGCGTGGGTCCGCGATACCGGTCGCGAATCACCATGATTTCGGGATGGACGCGGTCAGGTTCACCGGGGCGCCGGGGGTCACGAGGATGTTGTCTTCGATCCGCACGCCGCCGATGTGGAGATGCTGTTCGGCCAGCGGCCAATTCACGCAGTCGTCGAAGCGTTCGCGTCGCGCCGGATCGTTGAGCAAGGCGGGGATAAAATAGAGGCCGGGCTCAATCGTCACAACGTAGTCGGCCGCCAACGGCAAATCCATGCGGAGCGTGCGGAGGCAAGGCCGCGGATCCTGCGTGCGGCCGGGCTGAAGTCCGCTGCCGTCGCGTACCCCCAGGCCCACCATATGCCCGAGGCCGTGCGGGAAAAACAACGTGTGCGCCTCCCGCTCCACGAGTGATTCGGGCGCGCCGCGCATCACGCCCATGTCCACCAAGCCACCGACCATGTCCACGGCGGCGGCGAGGTGGATTTGTTTCCATTCCGCGCCGGGCACGCAGCGGGCGATGGCGCGCTCCTCGGCTGCCAACACAATCTGATAGAGATCGCGTTGGAATGCGGTCGGCTCTCCGACGACGTAGGTTCGCGTGACATCAGCCATGTAGCGGTCGATTTCCGCGCCGGCGTCCACGAGCACGAACTCACCCGCTTGCGCGGCGCGCGACGACGGTTCGAAGTGCAGCACGGCGGCATTGGGCCCCGAGCCGATGATCGTGCCATAGCCGGGCCGGGTGGCGCCGTGGCGGAAAAATTCCGCCTCCAATGCGATCTGGAGCGCTCGCTCGGTGACGCCGGGTCTTAGCAGCGAACGCAATGTCGCGAAGCCCGGAGCCGTCGCAGCGGCGGCGCGGCGGATGAGGTTGACCTCGTGAGCGTCTTTCGGACGGCGGGCGTGCAGGAACCACGCGCGCGTGAGCCGCGTGAGCGTCTCGTCAGCACGGAGGGTGCGCAGGGGGGAGCCGAGCATCGCGATCGGCCGACCGCGACGGGCCGCGAGCCAGGCATCGAGCGAGGCGAGGGGAGTGCCGGGCCTGTGTTCACGGCCCTCCCAAACGCGTTCGCCTTCGGTGACGGCGGGCACGAACGAGATCCATCCACCGTCGGGTGCGCCGCGGTCACGCGGATCGAACGCGACCACGCCACCCACGCACTCGTGACCGGCGAGGTAGTAATAATCGGCATGCGAGCGAAACGGATAAGTTTGGTCGCTGCCCTCGGGCAATGGAATCGGTTCTCCCGAGCCCACGAGGAGAATCGCGTCCTCCGAGGGCAGGGCGGACGCGAGGCGGCGGCGGCGGGCGGAGAGGAAATCGCTCATGGGTTTTTCGCGACGCTGAATCTCGGGTGCGCCCCGCGCAAGCGCGGCCACGGCTTGCTCAAGGTGAGGCCGCGACCATCGTGCGCTGCTCACATGCATCTCGATTTCACCGCCCTTTCCCCCCGCGAAGCTTATGCTTGGATGATCGCGACGATCTTGCCGCGGCCCATCGCGTGGGTCTCGACGATCTCCGCCGATGGTAAAACTAACCTCGCGCCATTTTCCTTTTTTCAAGGCGTGTGCGCGAATCCGCCGACGCTGATGTTCGTGCCCGTCAACCAGCGCGACGGCACCAAAAAGGACACGACGCGCAACATCGAGGCCGTGCCGGAATTCGTCGTGAACCTCGTGCCCTTCGCGCTGAGTGAGCAGATGAACTCCACGGCCGAGCTGCTGCCGTATGGAGAGAGCGAGTTTGAGCAATTTGGCATCGCTGCCGCGCCCAGCGAACGCGTGCGCCCGCCGCGCGTCGCCGCCGCCCCGGTGGCGTTTGAGTGCGCGCTCGACCGCATCGTGCACATCGGCGAAGGCCCGCTCGCGGCCAACGTGATGTTCGGCCGGATACTCTGGGCGCACGTGAGCGCCGACGTGATGGGCGCCGACGGTCGGCCGGACGCGGCGAAGCTTGATCTCATCGGCCGGCTCGGCGGTGACGCCTACGTGCGCACGCGCGATATTTTTTCGATGGAGCGACCGTGAAACGACGTCGCGAGGAGGGCGATACGATCCGCGGTCACCCACGTGGTCGTGACCTCTTACCGGTCGAACGCCCACGCGCCGACTTATTTCCCGCCGCTCGCTGCTCGCGGCACCGTGCCGAGCTGCTCGATCCATTCGCGGATGAGTCGCACGCCCTCCTCATCGGTCCGTTCGCTCCCGAGGAGCGGCATGCGCCCGCCTTCCTTGAGCGTGAGCCGGTGGAGAATTTCCGAACTACCCGGGGCGCCGGGCGTGATGAATTTTGAGTGCGCGCCGAGCAACGGTACGAGCGGCGGACGGTCGAGGAGGCCGGTCTTGCTCAGCGGCAGCGAGGCGACGAGCTGAAAGGTCGCGCGTCCGCCCACGCCATTCGGCCGGTGGCAGTGCGCACAGTTAATTTCGAGATACGCGCGGGCGCGGAGCTCCAGCGGCTGCGTCCTCTCCTCAGGCGCGCTCAGGCGCGGCCAATCGGCAGAGGCTCCCGCGGGCGCGGACTTGAGCAGGCCCACGTCGGCCAGAACCGCGATTTGATTTTCGACGCGCCGGCCCAGCGCGCTGAAATCGGCGTTACGGTTGAGCTGTGCCGTGCTGAGCCCGATCGTGAAATGCGTCTGCGTGGTATGGCAAATCACACACTCGCTGCGGCTGGAATACCGCCACGTGCGACCCACGATGCCCGGTACGGGTCGCGTCTCGCCCGCCTCGGGCACGAGCTCCGCGTCGGTCTGGGCCTCGTTCCAAGCGTACGTGTAAAAGCGCCACGAGCCCTGCTCGCGATACATGAGCTGCGTCTCGACGCGCCGCGGGCTGGGCGACGCGCCAATCTCCAGCGTGCGCACCACGGCACTCCCGTCGGGGAGTATCCAGCGATCATCGTTCGCCGAATCGACCGTTACGTTTTGCCGACCGGCTATCGCGAGCAGCCGCCGCGCGTGCGCGCCGTCGGACCAGACGCCGGCGTTCAGTTCGTAAGGCACCACCCCGGGTGCCGGCGCGTGCCGCGCGGTCGAGGCGAAGAGGCCCGTCTCGCTCAAGCGACGTGGAAATTCCGCCGTGGGTGCCGACGCGGCCGGCACCGGCACGAGCCGGTGAATCTGGCCGTCGTTGCGTGTCATTAAAATTTCCCCGGCGCGATCCGTGCCGAACGCGATGATCGGGCCGCGCGTGTCGGCGATCTTGCGGAAATTCCGCGGTGCCGCGCCGTCCCATTTGAACGCCCACACCGACCCCGTCACGTAATCGCCAAAGATATAATGCCCGGCGAGCGCCGGAAATTTTTCCCCACGATACACGAGGCCACCGATGACGGAGCGTGCCTCGGAGTGAGGGAGCTCGATCACGGGCGGGGTGAGCCGCGGCGTCGGCCCCGCGAGCGCGTGCTGGCGCTTAAACGGATGCGAGCCTTCGAACACGCTCCAGCCGTAGTTGGCACCCTTGCGGATGAGCTGGACCGTTTCCCAACTATCGTCGCCATTGTCGCCCGCCCAGAGGTCGCCACTGGGACCGAAGGCGAGCCGCCACGGATTGCGCAGGCCGTAGGCCCAGATTTCTGGACGCACGTTGGGCTGTCCGACGAAGGGATTGTCGGGGGGCACGGAATAATTTTTTCCTGCGGCGGTGCGCTCGATGTCGAGGCGGAGCACGCCACCGGAAATCACATCCACTCGCTGCCCCATGTCGCGCGGATCGCCGGGTGAACTGCCGTCGCCGGTGGAAACATAGAGCAGGCCGTCGGGTCCGAACGCCACCTCGCCGCCGTTGTGGCCGTCGCTTGGCCAGCGCAAAATCTCTTGCTCGCTCGCCGGATCGATCACGGGCGCCGCGCCGGGCGCGTGGGTGAGCGTGAAACGCGCCAACACGTTTTCCGCCGGCTTCGGTTGCAGGCGGTTGTAGAGCACGAAGACGTGCGGCACAGCGGGGTAGCGCGGGTGAAACGCGAGCGAGTAGGTGTGGGTTGGCCGCTGAAACCGTGCCGGCAGATCGAGCGTGCGCTCGGGCGGCGGGGCGTCTGGCCGGTTGAAAAACGTCCAGATAGATCCGTCGATTTCGATCAGGAGGAGCCGCTCCGGTTCGTCCGGCCGCGCGGTCGGCACGGGGAGCAGCGTGCCGAGACGGCCAAATTTGAACTGAGAAAAGCGACGTTCATTCGTGAAGGGTAGGCCGGGCCCGCCGGTGCCGCGCAAGGCTTGATCCGACCAGCGCGGGAGCGCCGGGCCGGCGGCGGCCACTGCGGGCGCGGGCGGGATGGCCTCCGCCGCGAGCGCGATGGTCCGGTCCGTGAAAGTGTATTTCCGGTTCTCGGGCGGATCGCTCAGCCACGCACCGCCCGTGACGACCAGTCGATCGGCGACGACTCCGGCCGCGCCCCACGCGAGCGGCGTCGGGAGATCGGGACCCTTGCGCCACGTACGCTGAGCGGGATGGTAGCGGTGCGTCGCGGTGCGCTCGGCACTATCGACGCCGCCCATGATCCAGAGCTCGCCGCGCCAAGCCGCGACTTGCGCCGAGCGCGGCCGAGTGGGGCCGGGGATCACGCTCCATGCGCGTGCGCCCGGATCGAATACAGCGAGGCCTGTGTCGGGCACGCAGACGTAAAGTTTGTCGTCGAGCGCGGCGCCGGCGAGCGCCCACATCTTCGGTAGCGCCTCGGGCTCGACGCGCCACGCGGTCTCGCCGGGGCCGATGCTCGCGAACTGGCCGAGGTCGGTGCGATGGCGCGCGCCGACGATCCAGAGCCGCCCGGCCGCCGCGAGTGCGAGCGGGTTCGGCAGCGCCACCGGCAGATCGGGCGCCCGCGTGAGCGCACCGGTGCGCGGATCGTAGATTTCCACGAGCGCGGAGGCCCGGCGCTGGTTGTCCGCGTGCAGCACATCGCCGCCGAGGACCCACACGCGATCCTCGAACGCGGCGGTCGCGCAATAGATCCGCGGGCGGGAAAATTTTGCGACGGCGCGCCACGTCCACGTTTGCGCATCGAGCTCCCAGATTTCGTCGAAGGCCTGGACGCGTCCCGTTCCTCGGTAGTCGTTGGTCACCCCGCCCGCGACGTAGAATTTTCCGCCCACGACGGCAGCGGTGAGATCGTGGTTGTCGGCCGGCATGTGCGCGACGGTTTGCCATGGGCTCGCGGGCGCGGCGCTGCGCAGCAGAGTGAGGGCCAGTACGAGGGCGACGAGCGTGGCGCCGAGGCGGCTGAGCCCCGCGGCTCTCGTCGCGCCCCGTGCAGTGCGAAGATTCATGGCGTGAGCGTAGTCGCCGCTCCTTGGGTGGCGCGCGCGGAAGCGGCGGTGGTCGAGAGTGAAAAATCGCGGTGCGTCATCGGGGTGAGGTGAGGGAAGTGAAGATTGCGGTGCGTTCGCCGGGGTTGCTGTCGAGCACGCGCTGGCCCTCGCCGGGCGCGATTTCGCAGCAGTTTGGACGATAGGAGGAGATGCTGAAGGGGTTGTCGAGCCGTGCGTGGGTCCGTGCGGCTGCACGAGTGGTTCGACTAATGGGCTACCACGCTTGCCTCGTCACGGTCAGCGGCTGCGGGTTCATCATCGGGGGGTGACTGCGCGGCAGTCGCTCTCGGCCGCGCAACGATCCCCCTGTACCCTTTCCGTGAAATATTTCGAAACAGCCATTCTGGGCTGCCCTCACGCGCCGCCCGCGCGCGCAGGCTCCGACCGCCGCCTCGCGGTCACTCCGCAACAAGATGCGCGCGGCGGCCATCAACCGATCTGGGTACCCGCGATGGCGCCGAGGCCGGACTCGATAGCGGGAGTGTCGGCTACGACGGCTCCGTCTTCATCGCCGATCTCGGTCCGTGGCTGGAAAAAGCGAAGGCCGACGGCTGACGACGCTATTTTTTCTGCTCGCCTCCGATTGGACGATACTCTCGATACCGCGAAATTCTCCGAGCACCCCACACTCTCGAAGAATCCTATGACCCCCATGCTCCCCCGGAACTGTTTTGTCGCGTTAGCCCTCTGGTTAGTCGCCGCCGTCAGCGTGTCGCCTGCCGCCGGCGCCGCTGAGGCCAGTCTCGCCACGGGCACCATCGAGGGCCGCGTGCTCCACGCCCGCAGCGGCGAATATCTGGAGAACGCCCGCGTCACCATCGACGGCGCCGCGCGCGAGGCCTTCACCGACGCGAGCGGCCGGTATCGTCTCACGCAGGTGCCGGCGGGCGCGGTCCGCATCCGGGTGTTTTTCACAGGTGCGGATCCCGCCACCGCGTCCGTCACCGTTGCGGCGGGCCTAACGCTCGAGCGGGATTTCACGCTCGGCGGTTCCTCCGGCGATAGCGTCGTCAAGCTCGCCAACTTCGTCGTCACGACGACGCAGGAGATGGACGGTGCCGCGATTGCGATCAACGAGCAGCGCTTCGCGCCCAACATCTCCCACGTCGTCTCCGCCGGAGAATTTGGGATCAGCGCCGACGGCAGTGTGGGCGAGTTCCTGAAATTTATCCCGGGCATCAGCATTAACTACGTCGGCGGCACCGCCAACACGCTCTCGCTCGACGGCGTGCCGGGGAACAACGTCCCCATCACGCTCGGCGGCTTCGACCTAGCGAGTACGTCGAGCGCGAGCACGTCGCGCGCGACGGAGCTCCTGCAGATTTCTATCCACAACGTCTCGCGGCTCGAGGTGCTGCACTCGCCCACGGCGGAATCGTCCGGCGCCGCGCTCGCCGGTTCGGTGAATATGGTTCCGCGCAGCGCGTTCGAGCGCTCCAAACCTCTCTTCACCGGCAGCGCCTACGTGATGATGCGCGACAACGATCGCTCCTTTGGCGAAACTGCCGGCCCGCGAAAATACGCGACGCGCAAGGTCCAGCCCGGTTTCGATTTTTCTTACATCGCGCCCGTGAATAAACGCTTCGGCTTCACCCTCTCGGGCAGCTTCAGCAAACAGTATCTGCCGCAGGACACGGTCACCACCACGTGGCGCGGCGCCAGTGCGGCCACCACTGGCACCACGGCCGCCACCGCCGCGACGCACTATCCCGACACCACGCCGGATCGCCCTTACCTCACCGACTACGTCGTGTCCGATGTGGTGAAGTTCAACGACCGCTCGTCCTTCGGCACCACGCTCGACTACAAGCTCGGCACCAACGGCACGCTGTCGTTTTCCTACCAATACGGGCGCTTCAGTTCCGAGTTTAACAATAATGGCATCACCTTCTTCGTGAACCGCGTCGTCGCCGGCGGCTTCACACCCACCTCCACGCGCGGCGAGGCCGGTCGCGGCGAAGTGCGGATCGCCAACTCCTCGCGCTGGCGCAATGGCCAGACGCACATGCCCACGATCGTCTATCGTTACAACGGCCCGATCTGGAATGCCGAGGCGGGCGCCGGCTATTCCCATTCCACTAATTTCCTGCGCGACAGTGCGCGCGGTTACTTCGGCAGCCTCACAGCGCGGCGCACCGGCGTGACCGTGTCATTCGACGACATCTTCTACCTGCGCCCCCGCGTGATCACGGTGACCGATGCCGCCGGCGCGCCCGTCGATCCCTACAGCCTCGGCAGCTATGTGCTCACGGCCGCGAGCAATCCGCAGCCGCGCGACTCCGTCGATCTGCGCCGCAGCGCCTACACCAACGTGCGCCGCACTTTCAATCTGCTCGGCCAGCCCGCGTCGCTCAAAGGCGGCCTCGACGTCCGTCAGGCCGCGCGCGACATGCGCGGCACGACGGCTAACTACACGTTTGTCGGTGCCGACGGCCGCGCCACCACCACGCCCACCGATCCGGTCGGGAGCGACGACGGCGCGGCGGCGCTGCTGGATGCGCCGTTTTCGCAGCGCATCGCGCCCTTTGGTTTCCCCCGCATCCAGTGGCTCAGCGCCGACAAAGCGTGGGAACTCTATCAGGCCAACCCGCGCGCCTTCACCGCCGACGCCAACGGCGAATACCGCAATGCCGTGAGCCTCTCGAAGCGCGCCACGGAAATCGTCTCGTCTGCCTACCTGCGCGGCGACCTGGCGCTGCTCCAGAGTCGGCTGAAACTCGTCGCTGGCCTGCGCGCCGAGCAGACCAACGTGCAGGCCGAGGGCCCGCTCACCGATCCGGCGCGCAACTACCAGCGCGACGCCAGCGGCCGCGTGCTCCGCGGCGCGAACGGCGCGCCCCTCGTCCTGTTGCCGACGAGCAATTCGCTCGGGGTCTCGCAGCTCACGTTCCTCGACCGCGGCATGCATGCCGAGAAGGAATACCTGCGTGTCTTCCCAAGCCTGAACGCGAGTTTCAACCTGCGGGAAAACGTGGTCGCCCGCGGCTCCGTTTACACGTCGGTCGGCCGGCCCGACTACAACCAATATGCCGGTGGCGTCACGCTGCCCGACACCGAGACCGCCACGGCCGCGAGCCGCATCGTCGTCAATAACGTCGCGATCAAGGCGTGGAGCGCGCGGACCGCGAAGGTGCGCCTCGAGTATTATTTTGAGGGCGTCGGCCAGATCTCGATCGGCGGATTCCGGCGCGACTTCGAGAATTTCTTCGGGAGCACGCTGTTTCGCCCCACGCCCGAGTTCCTCGCGCTCTACGAGCTCGATCCCGCGGTTTACGGTGGCTTCGATGTGCAGACGCAGCGCAACCTCGACAGCGTGGTGCGCATGACCGGTCTGGAGTTCGACTACAAGCAGGCGCTGACGTTTCTCCCGCGCTGGGCGCGCGGCGTGCAGGTCTTTGCCAATATGAGCGCGCTGCGCGTGACTGGCGAGGCGGCGGCCAACTTCAACGGCTTCGTGCCACGCACGTATAATTGGGGCGTCAGCCTCAGTCGCGAGCGCTTCAACGTCCGCGCCAACTGGAACCTCCAAGGCCGGCGCCGTCTCGGCGAAGTCGCCGTCGCCCGCAGCATCGAGGCTGGCACGTTCAACTGGCGGTCGCGCCGCCTCAATCTCGACGTGCAGGGGGAATATCGCCTCACCCGCAGCCTCGCGCTCTTCGCTAATCTGCGCAACGTCGGCGATGCCACCGAGGACTTCGAAATCGCCGGCCCCAACACGCCCGAGCACGCCCAGTTCCGCTCGCGCGAAGACTACGGCGCTTCGTGGACTTTCGGAATCAAGGGTTCATTCTAATCGCCACCCACACACACAGCCCCGCCTTCACCATGAAATGTTACCCCGTTCTCATCCGCACCGCCGCCGTGTTCGCGGTTGGTTGCGCCTCCTTCGCAGCCTCGCTCGCCGCCGCCAGTGACGCCGACCCGCTCTCGCCTTGGCGCACGCGCGTCACGGTCCGACCGGTCGCCGCGCCCGCACCGCGCCACACGATTCACACCTATTATCTCACCAACCCGGAGAGTCCCGACGGCACGCGCGTGCTGTATTTCGTCTCCACGACTGCCGACGCTCACCATGGCGACCTCGTCGTGCTCGATCGGGCCACTGGCCGCGAGACCGTGGTCGCCCGCGGCCTCGACACTGAGGACGCCCATCGCGCCGCCTGCCAGCAATGGATCAGCAATGGGCAGCGCATCGCTTACCACGACGTGAAGCAAAATCGCTGGAGCGTCCACGTGGTCGATCTGGCGACGGGTAAGGACCGCACGCTCGCCGAGGATCGGCAGCTTTGCTTCGGCCGCGCCGTCGACGACGTGCTGCCGCTCTACGGTTGCCACTGGAATCCTGGCGCGCACCGCGACCTCGAACTGCTCGATGCGGCGACCGGAAGTATCCGCACCGTCGTTACGATCGCCGACGTGGAACGTCGCTACGGCACGTGGCTCGCCAAGGAGTTCGGCGGCCGGACCACCTCGATCTTTTTCCCCAACATCTCGCCGGATGGCCGGCGCGTGTTTTTCAAGATGTCCGCGCCCGGGCCGCAGGGTGCGGCGAATAATTTCCGCTCCGCCAGCGCGAGCAACCGGCAGGGCACCGTCGTTTACGATCTCGCCGCGAAGCAGCCCGTCTTCATGCGCGAAAAATGGGGCCACCCCGCCTGGCACCCGGACTCGAGCCGCATGATCGAGGCCGGCAATCTCGTGTTCGAAACCAGTGGGGACGGAAAGCCCGTCACGCTGCCGAACCTGCCGCATCTCCCCGGCGACCACCCCTCGATGAGCCCGGATGGAACACTCATCGTGAAGGATGGCCCGCTCACCCACCTCGGCGGCAAGCCCGGTGAGTGGGGCGTTGTGGTGTGCGACGCACGCGGCGGCGCCTACCACATTATCCATCGCTTCGACAACCGCCTCGGCGCTAAATCTTGGCGCAAGAATCATCCTCACCCCATCTTCAGCGCCGACAGCCGGCGGATTTATTTCAACGTCAACGACGCCGAATGGACTACGCTCATGGTGGCGGAGCTCGCCCGATAGACCCAACTCCCGCCGTGTCCGTGCGCACGGGTTTACCCTCCGATCAACTCCGCTCGCCCCGGTCCGCCCCGTTCTTTTTTCGCGCCCTGCCGCAGAGTAATTTGACCGTGCGTTTCGCCCGCTGTTGTCGGCTGCTGGTCGCCGGAGCGGGTTCGCTTTTCACCGTGGGCACAGCCGAGGCCGCGAAACGTCGTTTCGATATTCCGGCGGCCGACACGACCCTCTCTTTGAATCAGTTTTTCACCTACAGAAAGCGAATCGTATTCGCCGGCTTGGCGCGGCCAACCTCACCTTCGATATCATCGAAATCTTAAGCCGCGGGCCGAACTCCAGCATCTTCGGGATTGGCGACACGCCGAGGACGGTAAATTCCGTGGCGCTGCCCATCGGTGGGCCGGGTTTACGCACCGCACGACGCCTTGGCCGGCTACCCGGTCCGATCTTTCGCTTGCTCGTGGCGCGTAAATTCGCGTTTTCTGCGACGACCCCGTGAGTTCGCTGCCCAAAAATTATGATGGTTGGTTTAATGACGAAATCTTGTCGCATGAGCCGATGCTGCGCGCCTGGTTGACGAAGGGCTTCGGGCTGCGTCTCGCTGTGGACGATGTCGTGCAGGAGGCCTATCTCCGCGTATGGCGCGAGCGGGAGACGGGCGAGTTGCAGGCGCCGAAAGCGTTTCTCTTCGCGATTGCACGCAACCTCGCTCTCGACCAGCTCCGCCGCCACGCGGTCTCGCGCACGGATTCCTTAGGGGAAGCGGACCTCGCAAACGTCTTGGATGATCATGCCAGCATTCCCGAGACCGTCGCCCGCGAACAGGAGCGCGCCCTCTTGACCGAGGCCATCCAGTCTTTGCCTGACCGCTGCCGTCAGGTCATGACGCTGCGTATCGTCTACGGCCTTACGCAACGCGTCATCGGCGAGAAACTCGGTATCTCCGATCGCACCGTCGCCGCGCAGCTCGCCATCGGCACGAAGAAGTGCACCGACTTCATGCTGCGCCGTCTCGCCGATCGGAGGCCCACGCGATGAAACGCCCCGAACCCGAATCGCCGGAGGCCGAACGCCGCTCGCAAACCGCCGCCGATTGGCTCGTGCGCCGCGATCGCGGACTCACCGCGTCCGAGCAGGACGAGTTCCTCCAGTGGCTCGCGGCCGACCTGCGGCACGGCGAGTGGTTCGCGCTGCACCGGAGTATCGTCGGCGACTTTGCTGCGCTTGCGCATTGGCGTCCGGAGCACAGCGAGGAACCGAATCCTGATTTGCTGGCGGCCCCACTGCGGAGGATTTGTTGGTTCACACCCATGCTGCTTGCGGCGGCAGCGGCCATCGCCCTCGCGGCGGTTTGGTGGCGCTCGACCTCTGTGCCAACGTCGGTCGCGGTGGTCGCGAGTGCGGAACTCAAACGTCGCATTCTCGAAGAGGGCTCCTCGGTGGAGCCCCACCACGGTGCGATCGTGACCATCGAGTTCAGCGCGACGGAACGCCGCGCAACGCTCGTCCGGGGCGAGGCGCTCTTCACGGTAGCGAAAGATTCTTCACGGCCATTTATCGTGCGCGCCGGTGGCGTTGACGTGCGCGCCGTCGGCACCGCGTTTAACGTGCGACTTGATGCGGCCGCCGTAGACGTGCTCGTCACCGAGGGCCGCGTCGCCGTCGACCAGTCCAACGTGTCCGGCTCGAATGGCGCTCCGCGCACTCCGTCGGCGGAGGTATCCTCCGGCCATCGCGCGACGGTCTCGCTTACGAGCACCGAGCCGCCGCAGGTCGTGGCCGTCAGTTCGCAAGCCATCGCTCACCTCCTTAACTGGCAGCCGACCTTGCTCGATTTTTCGTCAGCGCCGCTCTCCGCCGCTGTGGCCGAGTTCAACCGCCGCAATCGCGTCCAGTTCATCCTCGCTGATGCCGAACTCGCAGCCATGCCTGTCGTCGCCTCGATCCGCTCCGACAACGTCGAGGGCTTCGCCAAGTTCCTCGCCGCCGCGCCTGGCATCCAAATCGAGCGCCGCAGCGCGACCGAGATTGTGGTCAATCGCAAGCGGTGACGTCCACTCCACCCTTCGCCGCGCGCAACGTTTCTGTCGGATGTGAAATTCCCGCCTCACGAAAATTCTTTTAGTGAA
>Ga0114978_10001335_pt1 | contig 20758 bp, 14 predicted proteins | sample S_140212_EF_Meta_FD_87027 | JGI IMG/M metagenome (GOLD analysis project Ga0114978, IMG submission 87027) | Freshwater microbial communities from Lake Simoncouche, Canada to study carbon cycling - S_140212_EF_MetaG | ecosystem: Environmental > Aquatic > Freshwater > Lake | place: Lake...
CTAATATTAAAAAAGATAACTTAATCAACAAGACCAATCAAAAGAATATGATGGTCACAATTGATTTTGAAAAGGACGGTATAGAGTACCGTATTGAGCGCGGACGTAAGCCGGGTATTATGAAATTCTTTGTTGGCGACGCAGAAAAAGAAATTACAGACGATGCACAAGGCGACAGTAGAGAAACACAAGCAGAAATAGAACGTATGTTGGGTATGAGTCACGACATGTTCAAGCACATTGTTGCGCTTAACACTTATACAGAACCGTTCTTAGCCTTACGTGCTAATGACCAGCGCACTATTATTGAGCAATTACTTGGTATTACCTTGCTAAGTGAAAAGGCCGATAGATTAAAAGAAATTAACAAAACTACCAAAGACGCTATCACCCAGGAAGAGTTTCGTATTAAGGCTGTAGGCGATGCCAACAAGCGCATCGAAGAACAGATTGAAGCACTTAAACGTAGACAAACCTTATGGATTAACAAACATGGAGAAGACCTTGAAAAGTTACAAGCCGCTCTCAGTGAGCTACAGCAAATTGATATTGATGCAGAAATTGGGGCACACAAGGCTCTTGCTGAATATAAGCAAAAGAAGAAAGATATCACTGATCTATCATCCCATATTTCACGAGCCGAACAGGACCAAGTACGTGAAGTTAAACTTATTGAAAAGCTCAAGAAAGACATCGCCGCGCTCGAAGACCATAAGTGTCACTCCTGTGGGCAGGAATTGCATGACGACAAGCACGAGTCTAATTTAGAAAGCAAGAAAAAAGAGCTACAAGAAGCCGCGCTACAAGCGTTGGCTACTAACAGTCAATGGATCGAGCTTACTGGTGGATTAAAAGAACTAGGAGAGTTAGGCGCCAAACCTGACACATTCTACGAAAAAGAAGAAGATGCAATTCATCATCGCAGTACATTGGCCAGTTTACAGCAACAAATTGAAACCAAAGCCGCAGACGCAGATCCCTATGCAGAACAAATTGTAGAAATGCAAGAGCAAGGTGTAGAAGAAATTGACTATGATATTATGAATGAACTGGTTAACTTACGTGAGCATCAAGACTTCTTGCTTAAATTATTAACTAACAAAGACAGCTTTATACGTAAACGTATTATTGATCAAAACCTAAGCTACTTAAACGCCAGGTTAGGACAATATTTAGATCGCATTGGCTTGCCGCATACTGTAAAGTTTAACAATGACTTGTCGGTGAGTATTACTGAGCTAGGCAGAGATTTAGACTTTGATAACTTGAGCCGCGGTGAACGTAATCGTGTTATCTTAAGTCTGAGTTGGGCGTTCCGTGATGTATGGGAAAGTTTATACCAACCAATTAACTTATTGTTCATTGACGAAATGATTGATTCAGGTATGGACAGTTCGGGTGTAGAAAATGCTTTGAGTATACTTAAAAAGATGTCCAGAGAAAGCAATAAGAGTGTTTGGCTGGTGTCACACAAAGATGAATTGGCCGGACGAGTTAACAACACGCTTCACGTAGTCAAAGAAAATGGTTTCACAAGTTACAACACGGACATAGAAATTGCATAATTTCAAGACTGTGTTAACTTTTGGTCCTAAGATGATAATTAACTATGAATGACCTGGCTTTTCGAAAATTCCTCTGTGGAAACACTACCCGAAGACTGTGTTGGATTCGTTTATTTGATTACTAATAAACTGTCCGGCAGGAAGTATATTGGAAAAAAGTTAGCAAAATTTAGTAAAACTAGTTATCGTGTGGTAAAATTAAAGAACGGTAACAAGAAGAAAAAAAAGATTAGAAGTAAAATAGATTCAGATTGGCAAGAATATTATGGCTCTAGTCCAGAGTTAACTCGAGATGTAGCAGCACTGGGCATAGAAAATTTTACAAGAGAAATACTTTATTACTGTCAATCAAAATCAGAATGTAGTTATATAGAAGCAAGAGAACAATTTTCACGCAAAGTGTTAGAAACAGACGAATACTATAACGGACACATACAGGTCCGTGTACATGGCTCACACATTATCAACAAGATTTAATCTTCAGACACTAAGTCTAACCGCAGTAAATCACATCAACAGTATATAGGCTAGCGCAGGCTAAACATCATGCGCCTATGAAAACCGGCTTAATGGCACGGGGACAGAAGACTCACCGCTGTAGTGAGCACTCAATCAGTATCCTTAATAGGACCAAGATCACTAATTGCCGTGGTTTGATTGTTTGAAGATTAATTTAAGGCTAAAAAGACGTGCTAGCGATAGCACACGGTCGATGTGTATGTTAGCATGTACGTATTGATCCGCCGTTGTATAAAGACGCAACTCGAGGTACCGGACAACCGCCTCTGTAATGTTGTAATGCTAAGTGACTGTGCTACTCGGATGATGACATAGTTCTATTCTTTGCCCTGTGCGGGCAAAGTGTGACCAATTAATCTGGATGATAACTTAAAAACAGCATTATGTCTTTAATACTTTTAGAAGAAGAAAACGATCTATGAGCGCAAGCGAAATAGATAGATATGCGTAGCATATCTTAAAAGAATGGAAGACCCGATTCCTTAGTAGTTTCCATATTTTCTTTGACAATCTTAGCAATAATTCTTTTATCTTCAAGAGATAGATAGTATGCTTCTTCGTAGGAGATAGATCCACGCATGTACCAACAGATACGCATTAATTCGTCTCTTATGGCTTTTGACTCTTTGTCTAACTGCTCCAGGTACTCTACAATTTCCTCGTTAGAGGCTGTCAAAAGCCTTACACGAAAAAACGCGACTGCTCAAATAAGAAAGGACTTTTGAATTCTTTAGCGCATTCTGTATTTTCGCACGTGGTAGTCACTGACAGGCTACTATCTTCACTCATTTTATCCATGCGCTTTTTAAGCCCGTCCCAAATACTTCTATCACAATTGGTTAAGAATTCTGCAATAAAAACACTATTATCAACTATAGTACCATCTTCTAAAGTAATAGATTCTATACTCTTGGAAACTTGACTGATACCTAGGTCAACAATTTTATTAAACATTTCATTAAATTTAACAACTTTGGTATTTTCGTCGAGAGTTTCGTCTGACACTACCTGCATAATACGTTGTTGTTCGTAGTTTAGTAAATTATTTTTATTAAATTCTTCAAATGTTTGGGGGCGCAACTTAATAGTAAGGTTGTTTAAGACAGCCGGTGTTTCCCAGTCGGCAATATGTAGTCTATCTAACATAACTGTTAAATCTATTGCATGTTCGTTTTTAGTACTGCAATGCGGGCAAACAGTAGTAAACTCCATTTCCTTGCTGTAAGACGCAATTCTAATAGATATTAGTAAAGCGTCTAGATCAACTATGGGCATTTTCCACGCATTTTTAATAGCAGGACAACAGCTTTCTATTAGATTTACAGTACTAGCACCGTTGAGTAAGGCATCTGGTGTTTTCATGGTAATTTCATCTTTGGCGGTCATGGCATAAATTGGCACTTCACCGGTTACTGGTATTTCAACATTGCCAGTGGGATACCACCTGCCTTCACTGGGTAATTTTATATACAAAATAGGTTGTCTGAAATATTTGCTTAATGGGTTTTGAGTCATGATTTACTCCATAAATAGTTGATATACTGTACTTATGGTATATCATTAACGGCGTATAAAAATGTCACAGACACCTGAACAAATATTAGCATCCTTAGCATCTATGATGGGCGCAGGCTCACCATTATTCCGGGATACTAGCCTAATGGCTAAGGTATTAGCAGAAGCCGCTAAAAATCAAACTAAACTCAACGGGTTAAGTGATAAAGAAATCAAGCTGATTGAAGAGAAACTCAAAGCCGACGATGAATATGCGGTAAAAGTTAGACAACGATCTCAAAATATGGCGCAGGGCGCCAATCAGCTAGGTAAAACAGTTGCTAGTGCAGTTAAAGACATGGGTAGCTTGGCTAGCAAAGTATCGGCTAGCACTGAAGGATTTACCGCAGTAATACCTGTAGTACAGATGCTAGGAAATACTACCAAGGGCGTAGTAGAGGCCCTTGGTAAAATGGCCAGTGGTATTAGCATATTTGGATTTAGTACAGGTAGGGCCAGCGAAGGCCTTAGCCAAATGGCCGGTATTGGTATAGATCTTGTTACTGGTGCATTAACACAACAGCTTGAAGGTACACAAAAGATAGTTAATAGCTATGTTTTGATGTCAAAAGCTGGCGTAACGTTTGGCGGTTCGTTGGAGTCAATGAAAATTGCCGCGCATTCCAGTGGCATGAGTATTGACACTTTTGGTAAATTTATTACTAAAAATTACGAACAGTTTGGTTTGTTAACAGGAAATGTTACAGAAGCGGCTACAAGAGTTGGCACAATGACTAAAAACATTTCCAACAGTAATCCTAAGATACTAGCTATGTATGGTAGTATGGAAGAATTGGGTAATGCCACTGCTGACTACATGGCAATGCAAGCTCGGTATGGAATAGACACCACTAAGAATACTAAAGAACTAACACTAGGAGCAACAGAGTATCTTGTAGCACAAAAAGAATTAACAGCACTAACTGGTAAGAGTGCTGAGGCACTTAAGAAATCTGAAGAGGAAAGACAAAACAGCGCGGCATATCAAATTGCCATGATGAAGATGGAACCTCAACAAAGAGAAAATACTCGCAAAGCATTAGAACTAATTGAAGCACGTTATGGTAAAGAAGCCGCTAAAGTGGCTATGGAAAGTGTGTCACGCAACGGGGAAATTATTAGTCAAACAGGTCTACAACTAGGTGCATTAAATCCTGCATTAGTGCAGACTATGCAAGATATGTTGGGCATGACCAAACAACCTCAAGAGCAGTTTAATAAATCTACTGCACAACTAATACAAGATAGACGCGGAATGATTACCCAAGAACAACTTCAATACTCAGAGTTGTTTAAAAATCAAGTGTCTGGCTACGGCAATCCAATGATAGAAATGCTACAGAATGTAACAGCATCTACATTAAAAAGTCAAACAGCACAAGGGGATTCTGTTAAAACAGCCGCGCAAATAGAAGCTGATCGTAAAAAGTCAGCTGATCTTGGTACACAAGCATTTGCAGGGGTTATCACACAGTTAGAACTATTTAAAGTAAGGATGGACGATGTATTCTTAAAGAGAATGCTAGCAACCGACGGCAGCTTTGCTAAAATGATGGATTCTCTATTTGACATAGCAAACGCAAGCGTTAGCATGTTAGATAAACTAAATGGTGTTATGCCACGTCTGATGTCAGGATTTGCAAGAGCACTAAAAGCTCTTGATGAGTTAGGAACTGGTAAGGGAGATTTACCAGATTTCCAACAACCGTCGTCTACTGTAGGCATGGACATGGGTGGTGCCGAAATAGCGACGGCCGGGCAAGCGCAACTTACATCAGCTGAGCGAGCTAATACAGGACAAGCACAATTAGCATCGACTATAATGCATCGAATGACCGCTGATGCATTAACAACAGGTATGGCTAACTACAAATGGGGCGGTGGCCATGGTGCAGATTCTGGTTTATCAGGCATTGACTGTAGCGGGTGGATATTACACCTAAACAGAGAAATGATGAAGAAAGTCAATGCCGAAGCCGGTAAACCTGTATATTCTGAAGAAGCAATGAAATTATTCCAAAGTGGTGCCGCTGGTACTATTATTGCAAATGTACAAAAAGCCGGCGGCGGCCTGATTGTCAAATCATTAAAAGATTTAAATGTAAATGATTTAAAAGAAGGTATGTTGCTGGGACAACATGTACCCGAGTGGACTGGTAAAAAGTCAGGCAGCGGGACAATGGGTGGAGGCATACAACATATTGCCCAAGTAGTCAAAGGCCCAGACGGACAATTATATATTTCTGAATCAGGCGGCATGGGAGCAGAAGGGCGTGGCGCACATTTAAAATCAATTAAAGAATGGCAAGGTTTACAACCTAAGAGTTCAGAATTTTCTATTACCGATCCGACACAACTAGCTAAACGTGCAGGCGGTGGACCTGTGCTAGTGGGAGAAAACGGCCCTGAAATCCTAAGCGGTGATGGTAGAATGGTAACATCTACAGCCGCTACTAACGCAATCTTTACCACTATGAATGATACATTAATGGAAGTTTTATCGGTATTAAAATCGTCCAAGAGTATTTCGGAAAATATCTTACAAGCCACTGCTTAAACATTGGTAAATATACAAACAGAGAAAACTATGGCCGGTTGGAAAAAATATTTTAAAACAAGTAACTTACCAAGTAACGTAAGCCCAATGGGCAATGGACGTTTAAGCGATCCTGGTTATCGTAACTACCAAAGTCAGTTACCAGAAGTCTACACAGGACAACCAAATCGTGTTGAGCGATACAATCAATACGAACAAATGGACATGGATTCAGAAGTTAATGCGGCTCTGGATATCTTAGCTGAGTTCTGTACACAAAAGAACCTGGAAAATCACACAGCGTTTACTGTTAAGTTTAAAGAAAAGCCCAGCGATAACGAAGTTCGTATTATCAATGAACAGTTACAGCAATGGGTAGCACTCAATGAACTAAACAAGAGAATCTTTAAAATTGTACGCAACGTATTCAAATACGGCGATCAAGTGTTTATTCGTGATCCGGAAAACTTTAAGTTATTCTGGACAGAAATGTCAAAAGTTACCAAAGTTATTGTTAACGAAGGCGAAGGTAAAAAGCCCGAGCAGTACTTGATCAAAGACCTAAATCCAAACTTTGAGAACTTGACAGTTACAGCAGTGGCTACAACAGACACCTATGTAAACCACCCACAAACAGGCGGTCCTAGCGGTGCTTATGTACAACCACAAGCACCATTTGGCGGTGGATCTCGTTTTAGTAAAGCACAAAACGAAGCCGCAATTAACGCAGAACACGTGGTACATATGAGCCTAACAGAAGGCCTAGATGTATATTGGCCATTTGGTAACTCGGTATTAGAAAACATTTTTAAAGTATTCAAACAAAAAGAATTGTTGGAAGATAGTATTATTATCTATCGTGTACAACGTGCTCCAGAACGTCGTGTGTTTAAAATTGACGTGGGTAACATGCCAAGTCACATGGCAATGGCCTTTGTTGAACGTATCAAAAACGAAATACATCAGCGTCGCATTCCTAGCCAAACAGGCTCAGGCGGCAACAACATGATGGATGCCACATACAATCCATTAAGCCAAAACGAAGACTACTTCTTCCCTGTAACAGCAGATGGCCGTGGATCCAGTGTAGATGTATTCCCCGGGGGTCAAAACCTAGGTGAAATCACAGACTTACGCTTCTTTACCAACAAGTTATTTCGAGGTTTACGTATTCCCAGTAGCTACTTGCCTACCACAGCCGAAGACGGTAGTCAAGCATATACAGATGGTCGTGTAGGTACAGCACTTATACAAGAATGGCGTTTTAATCAATACTGTCAGCGTTTACAGTCAATGATTGCAGACAAGCTAGATGCTGAGTTTAAACTATTCATGCGTTGGAGAGGCTTTAATATTGATGGAAGTCTGTTTGATCTATCATTCAATGAACCACAAAACTTTGCACAGTATCGTCAAGCTGACATTGATGCGGCTCGTATTGCTACATTTACACAGTTAGAACCATTGCCTTACTTCTCTAAGCGTTGGTTGATGAAGCGTTACTTGGGCATGACTGAGCAAGAGCTAAGTGAAAACGAAACAGCCTGGGCCGAAGAACGCGGCGACACAGAGCTGGCACAGCCTGAAGCACCAAGTATACGTGGCGTGGGCATTAGCCCCGGTGGTGTACAAAGTGACTTGGAAGGACTTGGGCCAGACGTAGGTGCAGGTGCAGAAATGGGCGGCCCAGAAGCAGGTGGCCCTGCAGCCTCTCCGGCTGGCCCTGGTGCTCCGGCTGGTGGCCCAGCACTTTAATTAAAAAAGGGTAAATAGTACTATGCATATCATGGAATTGTTCGACCCAGCACCCAGAGGCTATTATGATGAAAAAGCGGATCAAAGTACGCTTAAAAAGTCAGATAGCCGCAAAACACGACTAACTCTAGCACACTTAAATCAGCTTAGACAAAGCCACGATGTACGTAAACTAGAGCATGAAAAAAAGCTAGAAGCTGTAGCTAAACAGTACACACCAGCCCCAGAAGGCGGTGCAGGCGGCATCGGAATTTAACAATTCTGGTATATCTTTTCTAAATCCTTCAAAAAACCCCCATTTAACCTTAATATACGTAGTTTTGTGTAAATAAACTTACAAAGCCAACTTATTAAGGAGTTCTCATGAACAAGTTTGAAAAACTAATTGAATACATCATTAACGATGAAGATCAAAAAGCTCGTGAATTATTTCACGACATCGTAGTAGAAAAATCCCGCGACATTTATGAATCTATCATGGACGAAGAGTCTATGGAAGAAACAGTTGCTGGCGAGCAAGTAGAAGACATGGTTGATGCGGTAGGTGAAGAAGAATCAACCATGGAAGCCGACGAAGACGGCGAAGAAGAATTTGACTTAGATGGAGAAGAAGACGGCGAAGTTGCTGGCGATTTCCCAGCTGACGGTGGCGAAGAGCCAGCAGGCGAAGAAGATCAGATCATGAACATCGATGCCAAGTTAGACGAGCTATTAGCTAAGTTTGACGAAATCATGGGTGCTGATGACATGGGTGCCAACGACATGGGCGGTGATGACATGGACGATATGGGCGGTGATGACATGGGCGATGATATGGGCGCAGAAGAAGAGCCAGAAATGTTTGAAGCTAAAGCAACATCAGGTAAGTCTGGTAACCCGTTTGCTAAAGGTTCTGCAGTATCAGGCAAGAGTGGTTCAGCAGCTTCTGGTAAATCTGGTTCTGCCGCATCAGGTAAATCTGGTAAAAGTGGCAAGCCATTTGAAGGCCGCCAATCTGCAAGCGAACTAATGCGTGAATACGTTGACAAGATTCAGGATATGAACTTGTTAGGTGCTAGCGAAGGCGATGCTGTTGGTGCAACAGGTAAGAAAACCAGCGTAAATGCCAAGTCTATTACTGGTCCCGGTGCTGACTTTGGTGGTAACGTTATTAAGCGCACTGGCGCAGACTGCGATACTCCAGATGGTACAAGTGCTCCAAGCGCAGACAAGCCAGAACAAATCAAATCTGGTAACATCAATGTTCCAGGTGGAAAAGCTGGTAACTCGTTTAAAACTAAAGAAGCAGCTAAGTCAGGCGAAGGTCAAACTACCGATGGTAGCGTACCTACAAACGACAAGAGCCCAGTTCGTAAATAATTAGGAACTACAAATGGCTTTGTACCTAAAAGAGAATCTTACATTTGATCGGGCAGGTTTGATTGTTGAATCTGTTGACGAAAACGGTAAGAAGACTCTAAAAATGGAAGGGATATTCATCGAAGGAGGCGTAAGAAACGCTAACGAACGTGTATATCCCGTTCATGAAATTGAAAAAGCAGTTAATGTTATTAACAAGCAAATCAATGAAGGGTACAGCGTTTTGGGAGAAGTAGATCACCCAGATGACCTAAAAATCAATTTAGACCGTGTTAGCCACATGATTGAAAAAATGTGGATGGATGGACCAACAGGTCGTGGAAAATTAAAGGTATTGCCAACTCCAATGGGACAACTAGTAGAAGCCATGATTACATCAGGCGTTAAACTAGGTGTTAGTTCACGTGGATCTGGTAATGTTAATGAAGGAAGTGGACACGTTAGCGATTTTGAAATCGTTACCGTTGACATCGTAGCACAACCTAGTGCTCCTCATGCATATCCTAAAGCCATTTACGAAGGGCTTATGAACATGCGTGGTGGTGCTAAGGTATTTGAAACGGCACGTGAAGCCGCTCAAGATCAAAAAGTACAGAAGTACCTGAAAGAAGGCATTGCTGCCTTGATCAAAGATTTAAAATTATAGGAGAAATATCCAATGTTAGATGCTAACAAACCATTGTTGGATAACGGAATTATTAACGAAGAAACTCGTACTGCTATTGCTGAAGCATGGGAAACCAGAATTGTTGAAGCAAAAGAACAGGTACGTGCAGAACTACGTGAAGAATTTGCACAACGTTATTCACATGACAAACAAGTTATGGTTGAAGCTCTTGACAAAATGGTTACCGAGTCTCTCACTGCTGAACTTCAAGAGTTTGCAGACGAAAAACAAAAATTAGCTGAAGACCGTGTTAAGTTTAAACAACACATGTCAGAAAGCGCAGGCAAGTTCAACGACTTCATGGTTGCAAAACTAAGTGAAGAAATTAAAGAACTTCGTGCAGATCGTAAAGTATACGAGCAAGCGATTGCTAAGTTAGAAAACTTTACTATCCGTGCTTTAGCAGAAGAAATCAAAGAGTTTGAAGCAGACAAGAAAGCCGTAGTGGAAACTAAGGTTCGTTTGGTTGCTGAAGGTAAAGCTAAACTAGCCGAACTACAAGCTAAATTTGTTGCTCAATCTGCTGCCGCAGTTAAAGAGGCTGTTACCAGTTCGTTAGAGTCAGAGTTGACTCAACTAAAAGAAGATATCCAAATTGCTCGCGAGAACATGTTTGGTCGTCGTCTATTCGAAGCATTCGCAAGCGAATTTGCAGGTACTCACTTAAATGAGAACAAGCAGATCCGTGAGTTACAAGCTACTGTAAGTACTGTAACCGCTAAACTTTCTGAAGCAGTTCATAAAGTTGAAGAAAAGAAAGCTCTAGTTGAATCAAAAGAAACAGAAATCAAGATTATCAAAGAGTCAGCAGAACGCAAGGAACGTCTTGCAGAAATGTTGAAGCCTTTGAATAAAGAGAAGTCGGCAATTATGCGTGACTTACTCGAAAGTGTGCAAACTGATAAACTTCAGAATGCATATGAAAAGTATCTACCAGCAGTTCTAAACAACTCATCGGTTACTACACCAGCCCCAAAAGCTAGCGTTTTGACAGAGAGCCGTAAAGAAGTTACTGGCGATAAAACTGCTAAAACTGCCGTTAAATCCACACAGACAGAGTCATTGAACAATGTCTATGAGATCAAACGTTTAGCAGGGCTTAAATAAACCCTAAAAGGAAAAGGAAATATCATGACACAAGCATTATTAGAAAGCCGTTGGGGCGAAACCAAAGATGCCCTGCTAGAAGGCTTACAAGGTTCTAAGCGCACCACAATGGGTGTAATCTTAGAAAACACTCGCAAGATGTTGGCAGAAAATGCAACTGGCGGTGCAACACAAGCTGGTAACGTAGCTACACTTAACCGTGTAATTCTACCTGTTATCCGTCGCGTTATGCCTACAGTTATTGCTAACGAAATCGTTGGTGTACAACCAATGACAGGTCCAGTAGCTCAGATCCACACATTACGTGTACGTTATGCTGATTCAGTAACTGATTCAAGCTCATACGGTACAAGTACTACAGCTGGTGACGAGGCATTGAGCCCATTCAAGATTGCTGTTGCTTACTCAGGTAGCGCAACAACAGGTCAAGCTACAAGCACATCTACACTTGAAGGTGTTGCAGGTAACAAGATCAACGTTCAAATCTTGAAACAAGTAGTAGAAGCTAAGACACGTAAGTTGTCAGCTCGTTGGACATTTGAAGCCGCTCAAGACGCACAGTCTATGCACGGTTTGGATGTTGAAGCTGAGATCATGGCTGCTTTAGCACAAGAAATTACAGTTGAGATTGATCAAGAGATCCTAGGTTCACTACGTGCTCTTGCCGCAACTGACTATGCATACGATCAAGCATCTGTATCAGGTACAGCTACATTCGTTGGTGACGAGCATGCCGCTTTGGCAGTTCTAATCAATCGTACAGCTAACTTGATCGCTCAACGTACACGTCGTGGCGCTGGTAACTGGGCTGTTGTTTCTCCAGCTAGTTTAACAGTTCTACAAAGTGCTACAACAAGCGCATTTGCTCGTACAACAGAAGGTACATTCGAAGCTCCTACAAACACCAAGTTTGTTGGTACATTGAACGGTGCAATGAAGGTTTATGTTGACGGTTATGCAAACGACAGCCAATCAGTTCTAGTTGGTTATAAAGGTTCTAGCGAGGCTGATGCAGCCGCGTTCTATTGCCCATATATCCCTCTAATGAGCTCTGGTGTTGTTCTTGATCCAAGCACATTCGAACCAGTAGTTTCGTTTATGACACGTTATGGTTACGTGGAATTGACAAACACAGCGTCATCTTTAGGTAACGCCGGTGACTACGTTGGTGAGATCAGTGTATCGAACTTATCTTTCCAATAATCAAGACAGAACTTGATTTAACGAAAGTTAAAACCAAAATCAACCCAGGGATGGGAAGGCAGGAAAGCACACCTATTAGGTGTGCTTTTTTGTTGACTGTAGCATAAATAGTATTGTTCGCTTGTAATGAGTAACTCTCGGAGCACCACTTCGGGTAGCCTAGAACGCTATTTAAAGGAGAAAATAAAATGGCAAAATTAAAAATTACAAACACAGATTCAAGCGGTCAAATTCATGATCGTTACACAAGTCAACAGTATATCAACGGTGCATACGTTGGTGGCACAGGTGGCTCAACAAGTCAAATTGGCAGTCAAATTCAAGGTCAGGTGTTTGTTCCTGGCGGTAGCTCAACAACAGGTTCTATCCTGGCACAAAAAGGTCGTAAGGCTTTCCGTGTTACTGATGGCACAAATACCGGTGAGTGCAGTTTAGTAAACAGCGCAAGTCCAACATCGGGTCAAATGAATATTCTAGTAACATTGAATAATTCAACAGCGGCTATTGCGGCAGCTAACGTAGCTGGTGGCGCAACAAGCACAACAGTTACATTTTCAAGTGTAACTGGTCCAGTGTCTCTTCCACGTGTAGGCGACTATTTAAATTTTGGTACCGCACCAAGTGGTAATATTACCGGATTTGCTCAAGTTACTGCAATGAGCGGTAGTACAGCAACTATTACTACTACTGGTAACGTTTCTGCATCTAGTGTATCAACTGGCGTCTGCACATACGCTAGCCGTATCAGCAACAAGTTTGTACATGACTATAGTGTTACTAAATACCGTTATCATTTAGCAACACCCGATAGCACATTTGTTCAAGTTCAATACGCTTAATTTAACCTAAGCAAAATCAAAAAGCGGCTTCGGCCGCTTTTTTATTGAAACCGCTATTTTATATAAAGATAAATACTACTAAATTAAGGTTTTGTAATGTCTACTGTAAAGAATATACCGGAACTATATACCGTTAACGTGCCTCAAATGACTGTTAACGGTAATTTAACGGTTACTGGAAATAGTACCAACGTATACACTGATAATCTTAGCGTGGCTGACAATATCGTCACAATCAATGCCGGTGAAGCAGGTGCTGGTGTTAGCTTGGTTTATGCTGGACTTGAAGTAGATAGAGGTAGTTTAGCAAACGTACAATTACGATGGGACGAAACCTACGATCGTTGGCAACTTAGCAATGATGGAACTACATACGCAAACATATCCACTACCAGTGGATCTGGTAGTGCATTAACAGCAGTAGTACAAGATACCGCCCCGGTACTTGGTGGCAATTTAGATATAACAGGCCGTACAATTTATAGCAGTAACGGTAGTGTACAAATTTTTGCCAATGCTGCCAGCAGTGGTGGATCGGGGGTGTACGTAACCAACACAGACACAACAGGAGCCGAATTGGTTACTAAAGCCAAAGCGGTTGCTTATAGCATTGTATTCGGATAGGAACAAAAATGGCAATTAATAACGTAGCACTAACAACTACCGCGGCAAACATATTTGTCAATACATCCGGTACTAGTGCAATCACCACAATTCATTTGTGCAATTATTCTTCAGGTGCAGTAACAGCAAATATCTATGCTGTGCCAGCCGGTAGTATTGCAGGATCAAGTACTATCATTTATAGTAACGTTACTATTACCAGTGACAACACATTAATTATTAATGCTGAAAAATTTATTTTAGGATCAGCGGGCGACAGAATTATGGCCAATGTTAGCGCAAACAGTACAACAACAGCTACAGTAAGCTCAATTGGAATTTAACAATGGCTAGATTTTTAAAGAATCCAGACTTGGCACCAGGTAGCTTAGCCGCTAGACTGCCAATTACTACCAGCTCACTTAGTGATGCTCCGGTTACCGGTCTAATCAGATTCAACAGCACCAACAACAGAATTGAATTTTATTATAATGGTGCTTGGAATCAAGTGGCCAAGATTGGTACAGTTCCTTTAGTAGTTGACTCATTCCAAGGCAACGGAACAAACACAGACTTTACAATGACACAAGTTGAAAGCGAAGCAAAATCAATTGCAGTATTCATTGGCGGCGTTTATCAACAACCAAATATTAATTATACTGTAAATAGCACAACGACAATTACATTTACGTCGGCACCTCCTTTGTATGTGGGCTCAAGTCCTGTACAGGTTAATGTAATACACAATCTCAACAGCACTAACGCAACGGCATAGGAGACAGAATGGCAATTGCACGTATAACAGGACCAATGCTACAAACTGACCTAGAACGTCAGGGTGTAAATCTTTCAATTGATGGTAACCTAGTATACGCTGATGTATCTAATCGTCGTGTTGGTATTGGTAATACAAGTCCTCAATACACATTAGATGTCAACGGCAATGCACACATTGGTAATCTTTGGGTATTAGGCAACACTATTAGCAGTGACACAGGCAAGGTTAATTTAGGTAGTGCAACCAATCTTGTAATCACCGGCGGACAATCTAATTATATTTTAACCACAGACGGCGCAGGCAATCCAACTTGGGCAAACATCAGCGCACTACAAGCCAATGTTGGTGTTGATGGTACAAGTATTATTTTAGGCACACCAACTGACGGTAGCTTAACAGCTAATGCCGCATACGATGGGTGGAGCTCAACTACTACATTAACCAATGCCATTGATAACCTAAACCAAGTAGCACTAAATCTTGGACAAGGTACCTTTGTTGGTAATGTACAATTTACTGCTAATTCAACATCTGGCGCAAGTCCCAAGACTATTTTGTTTACTGGTACAGCCAGTGGTAATCCAAATGTTTACTATTGGGATTTTGGGGATGGGAATACCACAACAGGTAGCAGTTCAGTATCTCATACCTACGCCAATGTAAGCGGTGGAACATTTACAGTTTATTATCGTGCATCAAATAGTTCTGGTACTTGGTCTGGCAATGCTGCCAGTGGTGCAATTGGTAGTGTGGATGATTTCACTCGCACTAACTATGTTGTGTTATATACACCAAATCCAATTCCATCTTTTACTTCTAATGCTACTTCTCTAAACACCGGCGGTGCAGTACTATTAACAGACTCTAGCCAATACGAAACTGACTATTCAGTATATTGGGGTGATGGCACTAAGACTATTAGTTCAACTGCCGGCGGTACACAAAAACACACATACACTAATGCAGCCGGTGACGCAACCTATAGTATTATACTACAGGCTAATAGTACCACAGCTGGCCCAAGCAACGTATCAGTAAACAGCGCAAGTACTACAACCAAAGTTTACAGTACACATACTCCTTTATTCTCAGCTAATACTACAAGAGTGGTTAACTGGGAATCAAACGGTGGGGGCCTAGTTCGTTATACTAACAGCACAACCAGTGCCCCGGGGAGTGCTGCCACATTTGGCGCACAACAAGTTTACCAATATTGGTGGAGTGATAGTACAGCCAATACCAACGTGGCCATTGGTGTAGGCACAACCGGGTCTGGTGACACAGGCCAATATTTAGATCATACCTATGCCCTAAGTACAGCAAATCAAGCCGCAGGTACAACCATCACTTACGATACACAGTTAAGAATATTTAACGGACATACAACAAGCCCATTTAGCAGTACCAACGTAAGTGTTATTGTTGAGCCAAGTGTTCGTAGTAATATTACTGCTCGTGCCAATGTGGTTAGCGATGCCACAGGAGATAATGGTCTGAGTGGATATATCTTTACAGACTATAACGGATACGATCGCGCACTATTTACATATAACACAGCCGCTCAAAACTCTACAGTATATAACTGGGGGTGGGGCGATGGCACAGCATCTGGTAATATTACCACAGGTGTTGGTACAACATCTGCTAACATTACATACGCTTATGCTTCAACTGGAACTAAAACAGCTAACCAAACAGTTTATGGCACCCCTGGAACTATTGCACAAAGTAATAGCAAATCAGTAACAATCACAATTAAGAGTAATCCTACAGCACCCGGTAACCTAATCGCCAAGACATTGTCAATGAGTAGTGCCAGCCAAGGTACAGCTCCATATATGGCAGTAAGTGCAACAGATAACACAGCAGGAAATATTGCATCAGCTGGTACAGCAGTTACACGTTATATAAGCACTACACCTTTGGTATCTGGTACTGTTACACAAGCTAACAGTTCAACATCAGGAACATTGACCGCGGTTATCAACGGTACAGGCGATGGCAACGTAGCATTTAGTACCAGCACCAATGCCAGTGGCACATATACCAGTTTGATAGTTGATGTTGATGCTGATGCCCATTCAGCAATTAGTGGAACATACCCAACTGGATTCTATAAAGTATTCAGTGCTCATACCAGCAAAGCCTTAACTGGATTTGGTCTAGGTTATAACGATATTAATCTAAATCACAGCGCAGCCGGCAAAACTAATAACGTGGGCTTTGTTAAAGATGATGTTACTGGTGTACCGGTTGTGGTAACATCCGGTGTTACAGTTTCAAACGTATCAGCTACAACCATTCGTTACATATCTAGTATTCCATATTACCAAGCTGGTGGTAATATTGTAGTACAAGGTTTGCAGGCTTACAGCTGGATTGGACAAACATATCAAAATACTACTACTCCGGTAACCATGTGGGCCAACACTACTTTAGCTGAAGGTCGTTCTGGTACACTATATGCCAATGTAACTAAAACCTACGCACAAATTGATGGTGCAACAACATTCTTAAGTGGTGGCATACCAAAAGCCAACACCGGCAATGTGATTACAAACAGTTATACATTTGGTAACTTATACATTAACGGTATTGGTGATACAAGTGTAGCCGCAGTCGGTAACGCCAACGTGACTATTAGTAGTGTTAACGGTGTAAACACATCGGTGTCGCTACCAAAATTCTTAAACGTATACAGTTCTGCTCTCAGTGGATTTGATGAAACAAGTATTTCTTGCAGTTCAAGTTTAGGCGGCACATACACCGACGTAGCTAAACGTATTAAGATTAGCGGAGCAACAGGCGACAACCCAACCTATAGTAATAGTACCAACTACTATACAACTTATGCTTGGACAGGTAGTCAAACTATTGCGGCAACAGACGAAGCAGTGGTTCGTTGGGGCAACTTAAAAGTAAATACCACAAACTACAGTACCAGTTACTTGCCAATTGGTCCAGACTTAGCTACAGGTAGAACCACAACACAGTATTTTAGATTTGCCTTTAGACGTACCAACGTGGCAAACTTTGATATTGCTATTACTGGTAAGATCAGTGGATTGTATGTTGCGGCACCGGGCACACAAATTGATACCACTAGTACTTTAAATGGATGGATAGATGCAAACGTACAATATGCAGGATCCGGTATTCCAGGAGCTGATACCGGAGCCAGCGGCAACGGCGGCAACGGTTGTGCATTGACCACAGCAGATAAAGTTCCAACTGGTGTATTAATTAATGGTACAGCATACACATTAACATTAGGTAGCGAGAACCTAAGTAATGCATATGGAAACCAATGTTTGCTTAATATCAAACTAGGACCAAATGATTACATAACAGCATTGAGTATAGGAGTAGCTACGTAATGGCAATATCTGATTCACAAAAAGTAGACTATCTGTTTAAGAAGCTGGGCTTTGGTGTAACCAAAACAGATACCACTGCTTTCAAAGAAGCCTTTAACGAATCTATTGCTAGTCCGTTGCTATTGCGTGGCGAAAACATTTGGCAACAGGCAGGATCAATTCCTGCCACTATTCCAAGTGCCAGTACCAGTCTAGTAACAGTTTATAAAGATAGTCCAGGTTCTTGGACTGCCACAGTCCAATGTACCGAAGACGTCACAGCCAGCGACAACAGAACTTGGAAAACCAACTCAGTTGATTGGATTTCAACTGAGTTTGGATCTACGTACCAAGTTAAAGTTTATATTGATACAACTGGTGCAACAACACCACAAACAACTGGCACACAAATTTTTGCCGCAGGCTCAGGCAACAGCGACGAATGGTTCTTTGACTATCAATCAGGCGTATTGCATTTTATTGGTACTAACATTCCTAGTGCAATCACCACAGGAGTAACAGGTAAAAGTATTTTTATCAGCGGAGCTAGATATGTTGGCGCCAAAGGTCCAACTTTTCCTGCAGGAATCACAGTTGGTAACTTAACTATCAGTGGTAACAACATCACTAGCAGCAGTGGTAATGTGACTATTGCAGCCGATTTATTTGTTACAGGTAATACTACGTTGGCTGGTTACAGCGATATTACAATTTTTGACAGCATCATAAATTTACATACACAGGCCAATCTTGCCGCTTGGACTACCAACGATGGTAAAGATATTGGTATTAAGATGCACTACTATGATGGGCAAGATGCTCACGCAGGTTTAGTTCGTGCAAATGATACAGGATTCTTAGAATGGTATGCTCGCGGCATTGAAGGATACGGAAATGTATTCCAAGGCAATGCCTACGGTACTATTAAAACCGGTGAGCTTCTATTATCAAACTCTACATCAAGTACTAGTACCAGTACCGGAGCATTGCGTGTATTAGGCGGAGCAGGCATAGCTGGTAACGTATTTGTTGGAAACATACTAACCAATGGATATTGTTATGCCAATGGCAATCCATTTACTAGCTATACCAATAGTGATGTAGCCGCATATTTGCCTACGCATACAGGTAACATCAGCGCGGGCAATATTACAGTTACCAGTAACATTTACGGTAATATTAAAACAGATTACATTTCATCACTGAATAATGCTGTAACGGTATTCACAGGATCAACCGCGGTTAAATTACCAACTGGCACCACAGCACAACGACCATCTGGACAAAACGGACTAATACGATTTAACGTTGACTTACCATCTATAGAATATTTTGATGGTACTATTTGGGTTCCAATTACCAACACAGTAACAGACCAACAGATTACACCAGACGGCACAAGTACAACCTATTCGTTGGATCAAGAAGCAACAACCATTGGGGTTATTGTTAGTATCAACGGTATTATTCAACGCCCAACAGTAGCTTATATTGTTAATACAAATCAAATCACTTTTACAGAAATTCCAGAAGCAACAGATATCATTGACATTCGTTTCTTGGGAGCGGCCGTAACTATAAATTCTACATTAACTGATGACTTGGTAGTATCTGGCAATTTAACAGTCAATGGTAATATTGTTAATACCAACAATTTTTATACATACGGCAATACACAAGTAGCCGCATATCTTGTTGCCAATCCACAAGGTAGTACATATAGCAATGCCAATGTTAAATCGTACTTGACGCAATTTGATGGTAACATAGTTCCGAGTGCCAATGTGACTTACAGTTTGGGTACTAGTACAAATCAATGGCGAGACCTGTGGGTCAGCAACAACACCATCTATATTGGCAATACCCCGGTTACAGTCAGTAACGGCACCCTGCTGATAAATAACACGCCAATAATTGGTGGCTCAACTTATAGCAACACCAACGTGGCTGCTTACTTGACAACAGATGCAACCGTTACCACATTACAAGCCAATCTTGGAGCAACACAGACGTGGGCCAATGCCAACATTGCAAGCATTAATGCCAATATTGGTGGATTCTATACTTGGGCCAATACTAACTTTGGTACCAGTAGTTACAGCAACACCAACGTGGCTGCTTATCTTGTTGCTAATCCACAAAGCAGTACGTATAGCGATGCCAACGTGGCTGCCTATATTACTGGCAACTTGTCTACTATAAACGCAAACGTAACCGGGGCTAATGCCGCAATTGTGACTGCCAATACTGCAATGAAGTCGTATGTGGATGCGGTGACTACTGCGTGGACTACAGCCAACACCATACAATCAAATCAAATCACTGGTGCCAATGCCGCTATAGTCACAGCCAACTCGGCAGTTGTGAGTTATGTTAACACACAGACCAACAGTTTAGCCACCGGAGCCAATGCCAATGTGTTGGCCTACTTGAACTCAGGATTCACCGTCACTGGTAATATCACTGCTGGCAACTTGGTGGTCAACGGTAACATCACATACAATGGCGCACAGGTCACTACTGGTACGATTACGGCAGATTACATACAAGCAGAAAAGTCAGCAAATCAAACTAGTGTGGGTATCAATACTGATGTCACATTCAATGTGACCGCTACAAGTTCTGGAATAAGTCAAACCAATGGTGTGTTTACACTCACAGCAGGAAAGACTTATTTGTTGCAAGCAGATTTATGTATCAGTAATTTTAGTGCAACTACCGCGTATGCGTGGTGGAGTTGGGTGGATTCTACTACCAATGCTCAACTAGATACCTCAAACGGCGGTGCAACGGCAACTGGTAGTTCTGGAGTGGCAATACCTGCAACTTGGGTAGGAAACAATGACCAATATGCTGGAACTGCTAGACTTATCTATACTCCTGTAACTAACCAAACAGTAAAATTAAGAATCACAGA
>Ga0114978_10001336_pt1 | contig 20754 bp, 15 predicted proteins | sample S_140212_EF_Meta_FD_87027 | JGI IMG/M metagenome (GOLD analysis project Ga0114978, IMG submission 87027) | Freshwater microbial communities from Lake Simoncouche, Canada to study carbon cycling - S_140212_EF_MetaG | ecosystem: Environmental > Aquatic > Freshwater > Lake | place: Lake...
AGTTCTGGAAACATAAAAGCATTAAATCCATCAACAAAAAATATGTTTCAAAGAAGAATTTTAGGATTAGTAAGTTATTATGGTGGAGCAACAAAAGATTATTTTGCTGAAAAAAAAGTATATCCAAAAGATTTAATAATGGATCCTTATCACCAAGAAATATATGAAGTTTATGAAATGATTGAAGCTAAATTAGAGGCAGCTAAATTAAAAAATAGAACCCAAGATAAAACTTATAAAACATATACAAGACAAGCATGTAATTTTGTATTTCCATTTATATCTGAAAAAGTTAATGGTGAAAAACGTCCCAGACCAGGACATTTTAGAATAACTGAATTAGATGGTTCTAGATTATTAGAAGGTAAAACTGAAAAATTAAAAGAAGAACTATTAACCAAAGAATATGTAAAAGATGTAGAATTATATTTAGCAACTATAAACGATTTTGTTAATCAAACTGAAGAATATTTTGATAATATAAATGAAACTGATATCAAAAATAAACATACATTATTAGATGATATTGAAAATTTTAAAAAAAACTATGATTATAAATTTAATGAATTTCATAAAGATGAAAAAAATAAATCTGCATTATATAAAGCATTGTATGCATGTTCTTGTAAGTTTACTGCATCATTATTTTATGCACAAAAAAGTAAAGGTCCTATCTTAATTTTCTCAAATTATGTAAAAATGGAAGGATTACAAATATTTAAATTATATCTAAAATACATTAATATAAGACCATTTAAAAGTCAAGCTGCAGATTCAAGTGAATCGTCAAATTCTTCTGGTGTAACTGAAGAATATCTTCGGTTTACTGAGTTTCATGGTGATATAAGTATGGAAGTCAGAACAGAAAATAAAAATATATTTAATTTACCCGAAAATAAAGATGGTAAAATTATTAAATTTATTCTTTTAGCTCCTGCAGGTGCAGAAGGTATTTCTTTAATGAATGTTCGTCAAATTCACGTATTAGATCCTTATTGGAATGAAGTTCGTATTGAACAATTAATTGGTAGAGGTATTCGTCAGTGTTCTCATAAAAATTTACCAATGGCTGATCGTAAAGTAGATGTATATAGATATAAGGCTCTTCGTGAAAATGAAAGAAAAACAACTGATGAAGAAGTAGAAGAATTAGCAAAAGGTAAACAAACTTTAATTGATTCATTCTTAAAATCAGTTAAAGAGACAGCAGTAGATTGTGAATTATTTAAATCTCATAATATGATAGATGAAAGTTATAATTGTTTTCAATTTAATGAAAAATCATTGTTTGATCAATATGTTGGACCAGCATTTAAAGAAGATGTTGAATATGATCTTAAGATTAATAATGGATTAAATTCAAGTAATTCTGAAATTAAAAGAATTAAAGTAATGAAAATTGATGGAGTTGAAAGAATAGATGAAAATAATTTAGAAAATAAAAAGAAATATTGGTATTATCCTGAAAGTGGTGTAGTATATGATTATGATTTAGATTTTCCAATTGGAAAAGTTAGAATAGTTGATGGAAATCCTGAAAAATTAGATGATTCAACATATATCATAAATCAAGTAATAAATATACCAAAATTAAAGAATGTAATTTAATTTCTATTTTAATTTATGGACTATAAATTAAAATATCTAAAATATAAGCAAAAATATCTTGCTCTTAAAGAGCAAGACATTTTTGCGCAAGGCGATAGCTTCAAGCAAAAATATCTTGCTCTTAAGCAGGGTGGTAAAATAGATTCCGCTGGTATTGGTATTAAATATACAAAAGAAGATTATGACAAATCTTCTAAAACAGAACAAGATAAATTTCCTTTTTATTGTCAAGACAATAAACCTTTTTTATGTTCTTTAGAAAGTAAAAATTATGGTTTATGTAAACCAAAGATTACAGATTGTCTAAAATATGAAGGTGAAAATACATATCTTACATACGATTTATCTGATTCAAAAAAACAAGAAGCTTTAGAGTATGGTAAAAATTTTGGTTATAATTTATATGATAATGTAGATAAAGATTGTTCTAAATTGATTGAAGATTCAAAAGGTTCATATGAAGGTACATTTATTGTACCCAAAAAATTTAAAATAATGACATATAACTGTTGGTGGTCTATGAAAGTTACAGGAGATGCGACTAAAGATGAATTTCATTTGAAGTTTTTTAAGATTCGTATAAATGATATTGCAAGAATTATTAATGAATCTAATGCAGATATTATATGTTTACAAGAAGTAGGTAATTTAACATTTGAAATTTTAGAACCGTTATTAAAAGATAAATATCCATATTATTATGAAACTCCAATCAAGTTTAATAAAGATGATAAAGGTCCAAGAGGAAGATTTTTAGAGGCTTTATGTTTTACTAAATTTCCTGTAAAAGGATTTAAATTATTTAGTGTTCAAGGTGTTTTAAGTTATAATAATTCTATGTTAATGTTAGAATTTGATAATATCATTGTTTTTAATGTTTATTTACAAGCTGGTACACGTAATTCTCCAGGTCAAAAAGATCTATGGTTTAATTATTCAAGATGTCGATATAATGAATATTTAGCGATTGGTAAATATTTAAAAGATAATAAGATTGATAAACCAATTGTAGTATTAGGAGATTTTAATACTAATTTAAACGGTAATCTTACTGAATGGCCTGAATTAAAAGCATTTTCACAATTAAATCTTCAAGATTCTTGGTTGGAAAAATTTAATAAAAGTGGAGGATTTACCGAAGATACAAAAATAAATTTAATGAGATGGAATGTTAAATTAGAAGAAAAAATTTATAGGATAGATGGAATATTTTATACTAAAGATAAATTTAAGACAAATGAGATTATGATATTAGGTGATAAACCAATTGATATAGATGAAGATATGCAAAAAAAATTTGTAGATATTAGAGTACCTGCAAAACCCAATAAAGATGAATTAATTAGAAGAAATGATAGAAAAATACAATTGTGGCCATCTGACCATTTTGCAGTAATGGCAGATTTAGAATTTATTTAGGATTTAACAAAAATCATTATCATCTTCATATATAACTTGCTTATCTAAATCCAAACCATAAATCTTATTTAATACTATAAGATAGTCTTTCATTGTTTTATATGTTTTTTTTGCATATAGTTTATTTTTATTTTTAATGTATGTTTTTTCAACATCTATTTCACATACTTCCGGTTCTTGAAAATTTGATTGAAATAAAAAATCTTTATGATGTATTATTCCTTCATCTGTTCTAATTGTGATTGCATTTAATTTCTTGTTAATTAAATCATCTTTATAAACCCACAATATCCAAGAACCAATTTCTAAACCAATTATTACTTTTTCAGCAGATTGTTCATTTAAATTATGAACACAATAAGAATTTGATTGACTTACACTTACATATGATGTATTCTCGTTTATATGTTGAGTATTTGATTCAGAAGATGAATCTAAATAAAAAGCAGTATTTAGTAAGTCTTCTTTAGGTAAAGATTCGCTGTTAGGTACATATTTTATATCTGTCATTTTATAATTAATATAATAGTTTAATATTATATTAATTAATAGTTAATTATTGATTATTAATTTATCAATTTTATTTCTTTTTCGTTTCTAATAAAATATTTTCTTATCAATCTCACTTTCATAACATCCAACTTTAAACATAAGAGTTAATTGAAAATTTCTATAATAAGGATGTCTTATATAATTACAACTACAATTATATATATTAGGTGTATCTTCACATGTACAACTCTTACCAGTTGTAATTGTTGTATCAATATATTTACCACCCTTAATTAAGTTTCCAAAACTATCACTTAGTTGCATTGTCAAGTTTTTAATCATACCTAATTTAGTATTCTTATATATCTTGTCAACGAAGTGATTATCACCATAAAAATAATTTGTTGTAATATAATCAGGATATAAATAATTATATTGATTTTTTCCACTTGTTGAACTTTGTGTATTATCAGTAATTTCATCAATATTTAACATTGTATATCTATCAGTTGATAAATCTTTTGTTGTATCGACTATATATCTATTTGTAATAGTATCTCCAATAGAACCATTATAAACTAATTCATATGCTATTGAAACACTTGGTATAACATTTGAATTAATAATTGTGAATTTTGCATTTATATATGTTGGATTATTATATGATGCTTTTGTTAATAATGAATAATATTCAGGTAAACTATTATTATTATAGTCTGTAATAAAAGTTGTAAAGTTTGCTTCAGATGTATGAGTTATTATTTCACTTTTAATATCATTAATTATTTTCTTTTCATTTGTATAGAAAACATTTGATGCATCTGCTAAATCATTCCCATTACGGGTAATCTTAAAAGTATCATCATTGGTACCACTATATTTATATACATATGAAATTACTTCACTTTTATTAGTATCGGGAGAAGTATATGTAACATAAATTGTTACTGTTAAAACATATGGAACATATGCTACATAATTTACTACATAATTTGTCGGTATTACTAATGCAAGTATAAAAGTTAAGAAATTTGCACTTGTGTCACCGTGGGTACCATCTATATGACTTATAATTGTGTGAACAATATCTTGTTCAGTTAAATCTCCTACATTTGATGTGGCACCCGTACAACTTGTTAATAGTAACGAATAATATCTAGGGAACGTTGCAGTTTCTAACCTTAAATATTTAATATTTTCAAAATCTTTTAATATTTTTAAATCAGGACTTCCATTTATTCCAACATCATTTCCAGCATTAAATAATACTCTCATTTTAAATGGATTTGGAAAGAATGTTATATTTCTATCTGCTGAATCAATATTTACAATATATTCATTTAATACATCAACTTGTGGCTTAGTTTCATTTATATTTTTAAAGACTACGTCTGATTTATTAAATTTATCAAGAGGTGTATAAGGTGGGTGAATCATTGTGACTTCATCTTTTTCACCTTGTGATGTTCTATTATCATTCACTACTTCAAATTCTCTATTTAAAATATATGCACTTGTTGCATTAACTCTTGCAACTTGTGGTACATGATCTACATCTATATCTAATTGATTATAAGGGGTTGATTGGTAATCAGAAGAACGATATACATTTAATGGATCTATTGGTACACGATCTCTTTGTGCATTATGACTAAACACAGTACCAGATGGATAATTTGTTTCGCCATTATTTACTAAATCTTTTCTTTTATCATAATTTACTTCAGTATCTAATTGATTATAAGGTGTTGATTGAAAATCAGAACCACGATAATTTTCTTTAGGATTTATTGGTATACGATCTCTTTGATTGTTGTGTGCAAACACATCTCCAGTAGGCTGACGAGGATTAAAACTATTTCTTTGTGAGCTGTTTTGAAAAGATGCTGCAACACTCGGATCTCCTGAAACCATTCGAGGATTTAATGGTGCTCTTTGTATGGAAGGAACAGCTCCACTATCACCACTAATTGGAAAATTATTATTACGATTATTATCTAATATCATTTTATCTCTTTCATTTCCATATTCATTTACAGTACTATTTGGATATAGTACAGAACGTTGATCTTTACCAACATCATAGTCACGAATTTCATTATTTGGATAATAATTAGCACGTTCACTTTGTTGTTTATTTAAATTTCTTTCACGGTCTTCATTATTTATTCTTCTTTCAGTAGTTCTATCTCTACTTTGTTCTCTTAATCGGTTCTTATCAGATGTAGACATAAGAACATCATATGGTGGTGTACTACCACGTATTGATGCATTTTTAAATGGTGTACCATTTCCATTTTGAATGTATGCATCTCTTAAATTACCAGGATTATTAACTTCTGAATTAGGATATAAGAAATTTCTATTATCTCCTTGTGGATTATTCATATTTCTATTTTGTTCATCAAATGCCTGCATATCTCTTTGAACCCTTAGAGAATTAACTCCAGTTGAATTCATATTCGTACGATATAAATTAGATGGATCATTATATCCATTTGCGACTATCTCTGTATTCATTGAACGTTGAAATATTTTATCATTGGATGAAAATGTATTTGCAGGATGTTGAAACATTTTGTCATCAGGAGTATCAATATCTTTAAGTAAATTATCTACATCGCTTTTAATTGAATCTAAATTATTCCTTAATTTAGATTTAGACTTTGAATTTGAGCTCATATATTTAATTTATAAAAATAAATTTATAATATAACTCAATTTAAATTAAGCCAAAAAAAATTTATTTATTAAAGTATGGAGAACAAAAAAATAAAAATCGGAGGATCCTTAGATCATAATTTAAGATGTTCTGCAAATTTAGAATATATAGAAGGATCTTGTCTATCGATTGATGAGTTAAAAGCATTGGCATTAACTTATAATAAATCACTTGAAAACGATGATATAAAAAATAAAATAAACGGAAATCCAATTAAATTAGTTAATAATAAAGAATTCTTATTACAGGAATTAGATAATCGTTTTAAAAAATGTAATGGTAAACATTTATGTTGGCTAAAACAAGATTTTATTAAGGCAACTAAAGATTTTAATCCTGACGATTTTTTTAGACCCTCTGGTACTGATGGTAAAACTGAATGGTTAAGTGATTTAAATATTGATGAAGTAATGGATCAGATGGAATATAAATTTACTGATTTTATGTTTTTAGGAGCAACCCCAATTGATTTTAAAGATATTAATTTTAATAGTATAAATGATATAGATTTTACAAAAATTATGAAAGAAGGAAATACCAAAAAAAATAAAGCTATGATTGATTATAATTTAAAGAAATTCTTTTATAGAAATATTTTAATCATATTTGAATTTAATAAATTTATAAAAAATTCAAATAAATATGTATTGAATGAGTTTATTAATTATATTAATAAAACATCTGATAGTAATCTAAAAGAAGATTTAAATAATTTTTCAATACAATTTAAATCACCCAAATATCAAAAAGAATTTATCAATATGATAAATAATGAATTTCCTAATTTAGCAAATAATTTATATGAGAGTATAATAAATATCAAAAATAAGGTATATCCAATTAGATATCTTGGATTAATACCAAATTTAGATGAACATTGGAAGAGTGGCTCTCACTGGGTATCATTATACGTTGATCTTAAAATAGGAAATATATATTTTTTTGATTCATATGGTGTTCGCCCAGATAAGAGAATTCGGGAATTTATAAAATTAATTGCAGAATGGAAGTATAAAGCAGATACAGGTGAAAGATTAGAATTTGATGTAGATGACTATATGAAATCTTCTAAAGATAAAAATAAAAATAAGATTGAACAGAAGTACGATATAAGATATAGTGAAATTCGTAATCAATATAAAGGATCTGAGTGTGGTGTATATTCATTGAATTTTATAATTAGATTATTACATAATCCAGATTTTAATAATATAATTAAGCAATCAGTACCAGATGATACAATAAATAAATGTAGAGAAATATATTTTGAAAATCAAGAAATAAATAGTGAGAAATTTACAATTGAAGATGACGGACAAAAATTAAAAATTAAAAGAACAAAAAATTATGTATGTGAGTAGAGAGAAATTGAAAAGTTTAAGAACAAATACAAATAATTATTTTATTATTTATATTATATGGTTAACGATAAATCTTATATAGCTAATAATGATTCTTATAATCGTATATTAAAATATGTTGATAAACATAAAAGTACTTTAGATGCTACATTTAAATTAATTATTATTGATTTAATAACTAAAACTGATCTTGATTATCATACTTTAAAGAAAATATTAAATGGTGCACATGTAATAATTAAAGATGAGGGTTATTTTTATAAAAAATGGATATATTATCATAAGCTATATTTGAAGAAACAAAATAAAGTAATAGATACTATGTATGCATCTAGTTCACATAATTCTTGTTTACCACAATATAGATTAGGCAATGGCATAATTTATAATATAAATGATGAGATTACAAATAAATTTGATTTATTAATTGGAACATCTTGTAGTTCATTAAATAGTTATAAGAGGTGTGATCTAAATAAATGTAGATCTAAAACTGGTAATACGTGGTTTCAATTAGAACGCTCTAGGTTATCAACTATTATAAATACAATTACACATATTTTTGACTATTTTACATATTTAATAAATGGACGAAATATTGGACCATTTGGAGAATCTGAACATACTGAAACAAATAGGCCAATCATTATAAGATTAAAAGATAAAGAAGAATACTTATATTCTTAATTGAGGCATTATCTTAGGTATATTCTTATTAGGTATATTCTTATTATCTGTATTCTTTTGTACTTTAAATTCTTCAATTATTTTATCCTTACATAAATCACAATAAACATTATCATCTACAAATTGACGATCATTATATATTTTTATTTTATAATCACATATATCTAGGTATCTTTGAATATAAACTGTATAATAGGAATTCCACTCTAAACAAATAATACCTTGTTCACACTTTGCACATACTTCATCATCACAATATTTATTAATATACCATTTTAATTTTTTACCAATAATACCAACTTTAGATTGAGTTGAATTAATTATAAAAATATTACGATCTGGTGAATTATTAGGAGTTGTGACTGGTGTAAGTGCAGCTTCTAAATAAGTTTTTTTGTGTGGGAGTGTGTGAGTTTCTGATTCCATACTATACTATTTATATACATAAAAAATTATATATTATACTGCATATCATCTATGTTTGTTTTGGTTCATAAAATAATAATACCATTTTTTCATTCATATCTTTCAAATGTGCATCACCATCATAGTCACGTGCTAAAAAAACACTTATACTATTTTTTTTAGCAGTATCAAGTATGTTTTTTAATTTCTTACAATGGACTTTTAATAGTTTTGAATTCTTATTATGAAGTAATTCCTTTAATTCATATTTAAGAATACCTTTCCATTTACCACTTTCATAAACAAATGCATATTTATTATTTAAATTATCAACTTTAACTGTTAGATTTTCTGGATGATCTTGATGCAAATATATATCCTCTGTTAGTTTCATATAGGCTTTCTCAATATGATTATTAAGTATTAAATCTTTAAAATAATCATTATCTAAATATGCTATATCTTCTTTTCCAAAATTATTTATTTGAATATTTTGTGTATTATTAGTAATATTTGAAGTTGTATTAATTACACCAGCATTTATATTATTTACTATATGTGTCTTATCTGTCTTTTCATTTCTTTCAGATTCAATTAATGTACTTAAAAATGTAACTTGGCCCTCAATATCCATATTAGAACTAATAATTGTTTTAATTTGTTCAGTGTTTAGTGTTAAATTATGTTGTTTTAATAATTCTATCTTTGAATTTTCATCCATTGTAGAATTTAATAATGATCTAATTGCTACCTTTTTGTCTTGATATGTTGTATTTACAATTGCATTTTTTTCATATTGAACAATCTTTCCTCCAGCCTCCTGACATATACTCTTTTCTGTATGTTCTATCATATTTTTTTTATATTTAAAGTATTTACAGCATTTTACGCATTGAAATGCTGTTACAAAATTACATTTATTCTTTTTATTTAGATGCTGATTTAAGTATTTTAGACTTTTAAATTCCTGTGAACATAAATCACACTTGAACATTTATTCTTATATAATTAAAATAGATAATTACTTTTTTAAGACAACTAAATACTTTTTTAAGACAATTCATTTTTATTAGTATTTTTATATTTTTTAGTTAATTTTTAATCTTATTAATTTCAAAGATATCAATTATGCTATATACCATTTACCTTTTAAGTTACCTTTTTAAGATTGAAGGATTTACATCTATTTAAGATATATAAGATAATAAAATATATTAAAATTATGATGTAATTAGTATCTTACTTTTTTAGGAGTCTTAAAAAGGTAGAGTGAGTTTTAAAAAAAGTGAAATAAAATATTGGGATTTTTCAAAAAGTGATTTTTCAAAAACAAACTTTTTTTACAAAATATTTTCATTTTTTCACTTTTTTCTTTATGGTATTAATTTATTATTTTTTAATAATATTATGATGTTAATTTTATTTATGATTGATAATAGGTTATTAATAAGATGTTAATTAATAAGATATTCTAATATATATATATATATATATGGATCATCATCAACAAAAATATTTAAAGTATAAGAAAAAATATTTAGAACTAAAAAAATCATTAGATTTGATTAAATTAAAAGGTGCAGCTCTAATGAACGTTGCAAATACGGAACCTGGTAGATGTTATAGTTACTTACTTAATAATAGTGATATCCCAATATACCTAGGAAAACGTTATAGTCTAGATGAGGAAGAACTTTGGCATATTGGTAAAGGACATCAAATAGATTTTTATGAATTTCAAGCTGGGAATATTAGCCGCTATGATCAAATACAAGGATTAATAGAAGTTGAATGTCCACCTGCAGGTTCTATTCCGATAGAAAGCTGTGTAGACGGAAGATGTTATAAATTAGTTAAGAATGAAAGAGGTGATTCAGTTGATGAATATCTTGGAAAATATTTTGGTATAGGAAAGAAAATAGACGGAACTCCAGGACATATTATATTTGAACAAAGAAGAACAGACTATTCTAATAATAGAAGATGGTATGTAATTGAAGTTCCTTGTGTAGCGTGAAGATTAATAAAATGTTAATAATATATTATATATATAATATATTATAATAACATCTATTTAGATATTCATCATACTTGATACTTTAGATAGGAGGTCATTATCATCTGTATTTACTTCTTCATTCTTAGTTTCGCGATTTTTAGATGGTTCTGACTCTCTTTCTGTATCTTTTTTACTTTCAACAATTAAACTTCCTGAATTATTCATTATAAGATTAAATTCAAGGACATATGGTTCTTGTGGTATAAATGTCTTTTCATTTATTTTTATTTCAATCTCTAATTTAGACAAATTTTCAATATAAATTTCTTTTATAAATTTATGTACTTTTGCACTTCCAATTAAAAATTCACCTAATGGTTCTTGGCTTATATTTTTAATATATAATTGTACCATTTTATCATTTTTTATATTATATTTCTTTTCTGCAACATGTCTGGGTTTATCTCCAATTATTCTACTAAATCCTAAATATGGTAAAATATTATTCTGATATTCTCGATCAAGAAATAATTTTAATCTATTATGTTTTGATGTTTTTATAATTATTTTGCTCTTAATTAAACTAAATTGAATATCCCATTTATTTCCCAATTTATTCATAATCTCAAGTAGACCATATATATCATAATTATCTTCTGGTATCTTCATTACATTTAATTTATTTGAATTAATATATATTTCTTCTATATTATTTTCACTATCGGATGATAATACATCTTTATCTGAATCAATTGGTATACCTGTCGAACTTTCAGATATAACTGAAAAATATAATTTATTATTATTTTCATGAATATTATATTCATCATATGGAATATTATAATTTAATAATTGAATACATGTAACATCTTTACATGGCTCTTGTAATGTATATGTAAATCTACCAGCATTTGCCTTAATCATAATCTGTTTTTCATCCATATTTCGTACATTCGCATATTTTTTTATTCTCTGTTCAATATCCAATTCTTTTAATTTCATTTGCTGTTCCTTTTCTTGAATTAATTGTTCTTGTCTTTCAAGGTCAATTGTTAATGATTGTAATTTATTAACTTCTCCCAATATTTCATTTTTTTTCATTTCTAAAAGTCTTATTTTTCCATCAGCATCTGTACTAGTTGTACCTCCGTTACCATTTATATGTTTTAACTGTTGTTGTTGTAAATTTTTGACTTTTTCTAATAGTAATTCAATTGTCTCCTCATAGTCATTTGCATATCCAGAATTAGATTGTGTTCTTTGTGGAGTATCATAATCTTGCTCATCCCGTTCACGTGTTCTATATTGTTGTGCTTGTTGTGCTTGTTGTGCTTGTTGTGCTTGCATTTGTTGCATTTGTTGCATCTGTTGCATTTGTTGTTGACTTTGTTGTTGTTGATATGGTTGACTAAATTGTTCCTCATTAAATCTAACTTGTTTACGACTATTTTCTTGATTTTGAGTTTGATTTACAGCTTGTTCAGATGGTTTCTTTGTTATATTATCTCTTTCAGATTGATATTGTTTTAATCTTTGTTCTAAAGGAGTATTCTCATCAATCTTAAATGATGCTGGATTAATTCCCGTATTCCATTGATTCATATTACCTTCAAAATTACTTACTGTATCTAATGTATCATAATTTTTATCAACATCATTTGCTGCACCAAAATTAAATGTATCTTGTGATATATTTCCGCCATTATTATTTCCTTTAGCACGAGGATCTTGTTGTTTCAAAAAATCATGTGCATTAATTTGTTTATTTGAATGTGAATTTGATTGTGAATTTGATTGTGAATTTGATTGTCTACTTCCTTGTGCTTCTTGTCTATTCCTTAGATTATCTTTTGCCATTTTACTTAAATTAGCACCACCATCTCCTTTTAATTCTGGAGGTGTAGGCGGTCTATCATTATTAAATATTGATTTATATTCAGATTGTAAATGTGAGTATCTTTCATCTAATGTTTGATTATAGTCACTTTTTTTACCTAGAGGTGCATTATCTTTATCATATCTTCCTTGAAATCCACCCGGTTGTTTGGGATTAATATTGAAACTATCATTAAATGATGCGAATCTATCGTCTTTAGCATATGCCATTTTAGAACTTTCTGGGCGTGATTCTATAATATTTTTTTTATTTCCTACAATTTGTCTATCTCTATCCATTTGATTATTTGCTGAGAATTCTTCTCTATTTGATGATCTATTTGTATCTTTATTAAGATCATTATATATTATCTGATAACAATTATTAATAAATTGCCTTAAAATATTCTTAAAATTAGTAGGTGTTACTCTTTTAATTTCTATATTATTATAAATTTCAGTCATAACCTTAATCATTTTTTTAGTTAATTTAGTTTTATCTTCAGTATTTAGTTGTAAATTTAATTTTGATATCAAATTTTTATATATTATTCCAATAATCTTATTATTTATAAATTGATCCTTCATAATACATTTATCTAAATAATTTTTTATATAATAACTTATAAGTTAATATACAAAAATATAAAAATGTCGTTTTTATTAAATCAAATTGCCGATGTTGGTTCAGCTATAACTTGGACTGATAAAAAACATAAAAGATTCTTAAGAGAAATACCCTTTTTAAAAGAATTTTCTGGAGAAATTAATAATAGTTGGGGACTATATTCATTATATCTAAATGCAAATGGTAGAGCAATAAAAGAACAAACTAATAAACTTATTGAACATGGAATTAATATAGATAGCGCAGATAGGGATATAAAGGCTTTTAATAATCCTTTTGAATTTAATATTACTTTTAATGGATCTAAAGATAATATTGCTCCAATTATTCAAAGAAAATATAAAGACATTAAATATATAAAATTAGAAACTATAACATTACCTGATGAATATACCCTAACTAAAACGGGATTACCACTAGATACTACACATGGGCATATTCAAACATATTTTGAAGTTAATTATAAATTTTTATCAAATAATGAGAGTGTATTTATAACTACTGCAGCATTAAATATAGTTATTGTTAGTATATATATTGATCCAACTAAACCAACAAATTGGATTATTAATTATATTATTAACAATAATCCTACAATTGTATATGAAATAGATCAAGGTACTACTTATAATAGTTATCAACTAAATACTAATAAAAAAATATCAGATGATCGTATGTTTTATGTATATATACCGGAAATTGCTTCTAGAAATTATACGACATCTCAAGAAAATGTTACATTTATATGTACAACTACTGGTACAAATAATTATACATTATTAAATGATATTCATCCAACATTTTTATTTGCAAAAGATTCGCTATTACAAAATGCTCTGAGATATACTGTAAAAATTAGTGATAAATATGGTAAAACATATAAAGTTGATAACTTAGATCTAAATGCAAATCTAAATAGTTGTTCATGTCAAGATACATTAGATTATTCCTGTCGTTGTTCTTATATTCGTAATCCTTATTATATAAAATTTCAAGTAAGTTTACAATTTAAATTTGGTGTATTTGAAGATGATATTTACAAAGATGTTCTTAATGTTCATCCTGGACAAGGTTAAGTTTTAGATAATAAATATATAGGTATATCATATATTAAAAAACAAATTATTATATATAATAATTTGTTTGGTGGTTTAATAAAAACCTTAATAAAATAACTAATCCCTATACAACTGGACTATATGTTTAGAACCCCACATAGGACTTCACGCGGTCACGAACCACCTGAAGGGGCTCGAAGTTGTAGAGGTGACCATCCTCGTAGTAGACCTTCGTCATACAAGGCTCGGGGCCGTCTGCCTCAGGAACCATCATGACAACACCGTCACGAGTAATCACCTTCTGGCGACCCGTAGGAGACACCTTACCGGGCGTCTTCTTGCCAACGTCGCGAACGATCAACTCACCAGTTGCATCGACGCGGTACGTCTGCTGAGAGCACTTCATGGCGAAGTCAAGCGTGCCACGCTCAACGTTGCGCTGGAGCAGGTTGCCACCCACACCAAAGACAATGTTCTCTGCACTCCACTCATCCTTGGCCAGCTCCACGTAAATGTCCTCCACATCCTCTGTGGTCACACTGTCGCCGTAGATGAACTTGACCCAGTCAGGGAGCACAAAGAACTTCTTCTTATTGATCTTGACACCACCGGTCTCAGCAGTCAGGTCAGCAAGATTGTCGCGGACACAAGCGAACAGGGCGCGAAGAGTCTGACCGTGTGTCATCTTGCTACCGTCCGCGTTGAGCAGAGGGGAGTCAGGACGAAACACGAACGTACCCTTGCGAGCCATCAGGCGATTGCGAAGAGCGCCTGGGGCCGTGCACCTAGTGACAAACTGGATGGAGTCGTAGGTGTCGATAGGCCAAGAGAGATAGCCCGTTGGGTACGTGTCAAGAGCAATCTCGAATGGCGTCATCTCACCCTCCTCACCGCGACTCATGGCTACGTTGTGCTCGCTAGCAGGAACGCTGAGTGCGGGCATCTTGGGCTTGCCAGTCGCGGGATCAACATCAGGCATCAGCTTCATCGCATAGCAGGCGCCAGGGATGTTGTCAGTGCCACCGAGGCCAGCCTCAAGGGCGGCAAGACCACCAAGCTTAGCGGCCTCCTCGGAGGGGCACCCACGGACACCAAAGTCGTGGATACGAGACGGAAAAATCAGCGGAATCAGCCAATCCTCAACGGTTGCAGTCAGCCACTTGCTGACAATTGCGCGGTACTCCGTTGCACGAGTTGCGACCGTCGTGAGGTACCAGATGCGCTGGAGCTGTGCCTCAAAGAAGGGAACAGCCTCGGGCACAGAGGTACTCTCGATAAACATGATTGCGCAGCCACGAGGCACCACAGTGCCCTCAGGAACAGCGCGAATGCGCATGGGAATCTTACCACCAGAGGCAATAATCTTGTCCCACAGGTCGGACCTGTAGACACCGGGCCCAAAGTGGTCGTTGCAAAACGACTCAATCTCGGGGAGGTGCTCAGGCTTCACCGTCAGCGAAGCCATGAAGGCAGCGACATGCATCTGTCCAACCGCAACTGCATAGTTGGGGCCAGACTTGCCGCGGCGGGGAGTAACGTGGGCAAATGCACCCACGAGAGTCTCGCCATTGCCATTGTACATGGGACCCTGCGTCTCCTTGTAGCTGTCAACAATGAGGCCAGGATTCACGTCCGACGGGGGAAGAGGGTTAGGGCACTCACCCGGACGAGGCACCTGAATAAAAGCCGCACAGCTCAAACCGTCATATGAACCGGTAAGGAGAGTCTCCTTTCCGTCTACCATAAAATGGTGCTCGACAGGAGCCTCATTGATATCGCCAGGATAGCCTGGCATGCGATACCCAACCGTGTACTCACCAACATAGCGGGGCTTGTTGGTAGTAAAATAGCGCGTCTGCCACCCATTGGCCGACTTCTCCGTTCGGGTATACTCGGCGTACATATAGCAGTTACCTACCTTTAGGTCGGTAAACACCTCAGTCTCGCCATTAGGGAGCTCCGGGCCATTAGACCCAGCAAAAACAATACTAGCATTACTAGTGGAAGAAGACATCATTTGTATTCTTACCCTATTGGAATACGGTTATTTAAAGGTAAAAAATTCAATTTTTTTAAGTTGACCATTAATAGATTAACATAATAATAAAAATTGAAATTTATATAGTATATAATTATATATACTTAGTATATATAATAACTACTAAACATCCTATGTCAAATACATATGATACAGTTAACATCACACAAAATGATATACCAACTTCTATGGTCCTTGATGAACTAATACAATTCTGTTCACGTGAACCAAGAGATATGACCTATTTTGCAATTGGTTCAGCTCCTCATATGACAGTAGATCAAATTGCAAAAAACCGAAAATGGGATCAAATAATTCCCGAGTTTATGGTTGATATTATCAACCGTACTGATAAGACTATTAGGATTATTCATTTTGACCCAGAGTTTCGTCGTAAAGATGATTTCCTAAATGAATATTTTAAAAGGTACCAGAAAACAACATTTGGTCTAAACTTTACTCTTGATGTTTCAGATGGACTAAACGTTTGGAAAACAGATGATCATCGTATTGAAGTATTCATCATCGCAAAATATTTTAATCATCTAGAACGTCATTATAAAAATGAAGAAGTTCATGATGATTTTCTACATAAACTTAATGAAATGATAATTACATCTGGTAATCAACTAATTGTTCAAGAATATACAGGACATGAACTTGGTCAACTAACTAAAGGTTTGTATCATAGATCATCGAATAAAGATCTTTTTAAAAAAAAAATTATATACGATGTATCATATGGTAATGATTGTCATTGTGGAACAGATCTTGAACGTTATAAACCGATCTATGATAATTATGGAGATTTCTATAATCTGACACTCTTTAATTCTGATGAAATGAAAGAACATATCGGAAAAACCCCAGAAATGGATAAAATTCTTAAGGTAAATTTCATTAAGCAATTCAATACAGCATTAAATATTCATGTTGATTATCGTCGCAGACTACAAAACTTGGGCGAGAATCTAGTTAAACACCATAGATATAATAATTCGTCAAGTGCTGATGAAATTATGACTGTTCTACAAGATGAACTTACAAAATGTATTTCCATACTTGATCGTCTTCAAATGATTACTCCAAATAAGATAAATTTTATAAGTTGTCTTTTTAAGAATTATAAAGTAATTGATATGTACAGGTGGTATGAATATGCAAAATTAGTTGGATCTGACGATGATATTACGAGTGTAAAACTTGCTGAGCTGTATGGCTCTGTTCAAAAATAAAATTTAACTAGTTTTATTTAAAAATTGATTTATTCTTTATTTATATAAGGAAATACATATATATTATATTAAGATGAGTTACATAAATGGTATAATTAATAGAATGATCGATGAACGAATTTCCAATATTACTTCAGAACATCCAGAATTAAAAAATATTGTATTAATTGATGAGAACATTAAAAAACCTTTTAAAAAAGAAATCAAAAAAAGTATGATGGATAATTTAGTAGAAAATATGTTTAAAAGACCTTGGGCTAAATTACCTTATTTTCATCGTGAAATGAAAGTTATTGAATTTTCAAGAAAGAATAAACTAGATGAAAAAGAAATGAAGAAGATGTTATATGAAAAGAAATTAACTGCTAAAAATGTTGAGTATGATGAAAAGAATGGATGTATTGTAAAGATTCTTGGAAAATGATTAATTTATATTTATAAACTATAGATGATAGATTCATTCATTTGTTTTGGTGATTCCCATTCTAGATGTTTTAATAAATTAATTAAAACTTATGATTTTTCAGCAAGTTCTGCACAAGGATTAAATAATAGTAATTCTCTTTCAGGCACGAATAAAAAAATAAAAGAATTAATAACTAATAATAATTATAAGAATTATATATTTTTCTTTGGTAAAGTAGACAATGATTGGATTTTTAATCATAAATATAATATAGATCTTAATTATAATTTTGAAGAACATATTATAAAAATAGTAAGGAGTTATTTAGAATTTATAAAAAATCTAGATATAAATAATGTATTTATATGTGAGTTACCTCTCTCACATATAAATGATGAAACATTATTAACTATAATAAATAGACATGATCATACAAATAATTTAAATAAACATATAGCTGATAAATATATTCCAATAAGATATAATACTGTATTACCATTAGATCATAGAAACAAATTACTATTATTATTTAATACAAAACTTAAGATATATTGCAAAGAATATAATTTTAGTTTATTAGAAATAAATAAATATTTTTATGATAAATCTTCAGATAAATATAAGATTCCAGATAAATATATTAATAAAGATATATACGATCATCATTTAAATCATTTAATAAATAAATTATATATTAAGAGTCTTAATGAGATATTATTATTAAGTAATAAAAAAATTGATTTATAAAATATTTTTTATATAAAGTAATCTTTATATAAACATTAATGAATTACGGTGCTGATTTACACTCAATAATTGAAATATATCAGGAAGATAATGATATAGATTTTCTAACTAATGATGATATTAATGATTTAGTTGAATATAGTAAAGATAATATTAATACATATTATGAGATTAATTTGTCAAAGAAAGAAGTTGAGAAAAAAATAAAAGAATTACTCGAAACGGTATTTATGTTAAGAGACTTAGAAATAAAAGAACCAACTATACGTAAACCATTTATTTCAAATGAACTATACGATAAATTAGAAGCTCATTATGATTATCTTTTAAATTTACCACAACCAGAACAAAAAAGTAAGGCTTGGTTTGATATGAGACATAATATGATTACTGCATCTTCCGCTGCTCAAGCAATGGGTGATAGTAAATATGATACCATGGATCAATTTATTTACGAAAAGGTATTTGGTAAAGAATTTAGTGAAAATAGGTATGTACATCACGGAAAGAAATATGAACATATTGCAACAATGTTTTATCAACATGTTTATGATGTAAAGATTGGAGAATTTGGTCTTCTAAAGCATCCATCTATTGATTTTATTGGAGCAAGTCCTGATGGAATCTGTAGTGCATATAGATTAGATGGTACAAGAGGTTCTCCATTATTGGGCACTATGGTTGAAATTAAGTGTCCAGTATCAAGAGAAATTAAAACAAGTGGAGATATCATTGATTCAATTTGTCCATATTATTATTGGGTACAAGTTCAATTACAATTACAATGTTGTAACCTACAAAGATGTGACTTTATTCAATGTAGTATTAAAGAATATGAAGATGATACACTCGGTACAGCAGAAGAAAAATTTATGAATGATGAATATGTAGCGGAACATACAGAAAATCAAAATGTAAAGATTGATATTAATAATAATTTTGGTAGAAATGCAGTTATTCAATTATTACCTATTAATTGGACACAAAAAGTGAAATACGAAAAGAGAGAATGGTATAGTAAATATTTATATCCACCAACATTAGATATGACAAAAGAAGAAGTACTTGAATGGGTTGCAACAGAAAGAAAAAATTATAGTAATAATGCTTATGCAAAAGATTATAAATTTGATAGAGTATGCTTTTTTAGAATTGCTACATCTCATAATACTATTATAATGCGTGAAGATAAATGGTTTGAAGAAGCAGTACCTAAATTAAAAGTAACATGGGAAAAAATTAAATTCTATAGAGAAAATAAAGCAGAAGCTCTTAAATTTAAGGAAGCAATTGATAGTCGTAAAAAACCTAAACCAGAATTTGTGCCATATGTTAAAGAAACTAAGAAGGGAGATGCATTTATTGATTCAGAAGAATAATTGTTTTATTAAAATAATATAATATATATATATATTATGTCATTTTATGAAAAATATTTAAAATACAAGCAAAAATATATTCAGTTGAAGACTGAATATGATTTTGCGCAAGGTGATAGCCTCAAGCAAAAATATGCGCAAAGTGATAACTTAATGCAAAAACATAATAGTTGGATCGGTGGATCAAATGTAACATTTGATTTAATATCTATGAAAATTAGAAGTACTGTAAAAAATATTGATTATATTAAAGATATTCCATTGAATCCATTAGATGATTTTAGTGAAACAGAAGTATTAATTTCAGAAGAAAATCTTAATATATTATTCAAAGAATTAGATAGATTTAATTTTGCATCTCTTCCCAAAGATGATCAAAAAAAGATTATAATACAAATGTTAAATTTAGTGAAAAAAAATTATACACTTGAACAAGTAAAAGAATTCTTATTAAATAAATTAGCTATAAAAGTTAAAGGAGGAGCAAATGATGTTGTTTCAGTAGGATTTCAAGGTCTTGTAAGACAAAATTTAAGAAGTGGAAATATATTTATTGCAAATTTTGAATTAAGTGAAGAAGAAGAACCAAAATATACAGGAGATCCTGCAGCTATGGCCGCTCGTATAATTGATGTATATAAAGAACCTGTTGAAAGAATGACTGATCCTACAGTGATTGCATTTGAAAGTACTAG